>Ga0116229_10003136_pt1 | contig 27146 bp, 18 predicted proteins | sample S1TSphgellanicum_3_FD_87313 | JGI IMG/M metagenome (GOLD analysis project Ga0116229, IMG submission 87313) | Host-associated microbial communities from peat moss isolated from Minnesota, USA - S1T2_Fc - Sphagnum magellanicum MG | ecosystem: Host-associated > Plants > Peat moss > Unclassified... | reverse complement strand
TGGATGATCATTTTCAAGCACTGTTGATATGAATGATAACTTTGGATGAAAATTGTCAACATGCTGTTGATATGAATGATATCTTTGGATGATCATTTTCAAGCACCGTTGATATGAATGATAGCTTTGGATGATCATTTTCAACACACTGTTGATATGAATGATATCTTTGGATGATAATGTTGAGCACCATTGATAAGAATGACTACTTTGGATGATAATTTTTGAGTTAGTTGATATGAATGATTATTTTGGATGATAATTGTGAGCACCATTGATATGGATGATACTTTTGCATGCAACATTCATATGAATGATATTAAATTTGGATGACATAATTGGCATTTGGGAGAGATTTTCTCACATCATTAGGATCTTTGTAAACTATTTGCTACGCACTTCATAGTGTTTTCTATGTGCCGGTTGCATTATTGGTGGACCGCGGAATCTCTTTTGAGTGACAATTCTGACCGGTAATCGTTTGCCATAATGGTCTTTCTTCTGTATGTGTTGGTTTTGTTGTTGAACAAGGCCCCATCCAGTAAATACACAAAAATCAAACAATTTTCTAATGTGCGTCTACATAAATTCATAATGTTGTATTAAGAGTGTGATGGCCAACTTAGTGCACAATAGGTGCTGGTTTTTTTTCTGTGACCATTTTTCACTATTTGTCTGGAAAATAATTGGTGAAAACTTGGAAAACTTGTTGTTGCCAATCTCTATTTTTTTGTGTTAAATGTCACTCAAATGTGCAATCCAATGCGCCCACATGGCCTCATGTAAAGGAAAATAAATAATTTTTTTGAAATTTTTGCCAAAAAAGTAGAGATTTGATTTCCAAATTACCACATTTGCATCAAGTAATAATGGTTCATTGCCACCTTCTACAATGGGGAGATTTACATAGGAACATCCAAATCTTCTTTACCATTACCATATTGTTCGAGTCATACCTTCAAACTAATTAGGATTTACAGGTTCTCATTATGTTTTCATTTTTTTTCACAACCTGCCTCCTCCTCACAAGCTTTCTGAATTGCAAGGGATTCGATTTAAGAATACGGTTTATTGCAAAGGTTTTGCCTTCATTTAGCAAGAGTTGTCACACTTACATTGATAACTTGTTTTCAACTATGAAAGGAGCAACAAAGCTTTAAGTTCCAACCCTATAGATATGGGAGGATTTACAAATTTATTGGTAGATTTCTTTAAATATTAGCTAAGGTGCTTGATCTTCCTCGAGTGACATAAAATGCCATCGGATTCTAACTATTTAATGTTGAGGAGTTTGTTGTAAGAATTAAGTTTGTTTACATTTTGGTTTTGTGTGCATTCTTCATTCTTTGCATCTTTAGTAGAAACTTACAAAGTTGTTTAAGCTTGGTGAGTTATAGGTACATCCAAGGAAGAATGTGTGCTTATGAAAACTAGAATCCATTGACACCATCACATCCAAACCTCCCTAGGTCATCCTCAAGTCCTCATCCTCCTCTGTTTGTTTTTTTCTATTTTTTTCTTTTTCTACTTTTTTTTGTTTGTTCTTCTTTTGGTTGATTTGACCTTTGTTGTTCATCAAATAAGCAAAAGCTTCTTTTTCATTGAACATTTTGTAATACAAATCACATGAAATTATCAAATTGTAATTTTTTGAATTGTTTAATAAAGTCTCCCTTCACAATCTTGGGATTAATGACTTGATCTTAATAAATGCATAAAATTTGGCCTAACTTGACTAAAATGTCCACATTAACCAAGGGGGATGACCATTCTGACTAAAGGCTTAGAGCATGAAAGACACAAGTTACTTTTGACTAAGACATTTGATTAAAGTGATTTTTTCATTATGTGACAAACCAAACATGTAATCAAAAGGGACAAAGGCCCTTCAAGATGACCACAACTTAATCAAATCAAGCCAAATTCAATAGTGAGGGCTTAATCAAATTGACCATTGTGATTTCCCATTTAATCAAATTGGTCATTCTAATTTGACACTTTGTCAAATTAGCCATATTACTTTGGTTACTTAATCTATAGGTTTAGTAGGTCTAGGATACTTATTTAACCTAAATTCATAACTAATATGTTAGGTTAGGCTTAGATTATGTACCTAGCCTAGCATAATTAGTATTGGATAGGCTAAGTACATAACCAAAGCTTAGCAAGGTAGCTAGGTTAATAGGTTAAGTTAAGTAGCTTATAACTAATTAATTATTAACCTAAGTTGAACTATTAATTTAATTGGGTAACCTTGGCCTTACTAATAGCTTAGTTGGGTATGTCATAATTAAATATCCAAGGCTTAATTAGGTAGGCAAATTAGGTTAGGCTACAATAATTAGGAGATAGAACCAAATATGGACAACTCAAGCCTATTTAGTAAGTTAAAAGTAGGCCACGCTAATTAGGCCTCATATACCTAGTTAAACTTAGGTATTCTATAAGGAGCATAGGCATAAAAAGCTTGTTATAACTAAGTTTAGCTATGCATAGGCATATTAAACCTAATAGGTACTTGTAAGGCCTAAAAGGTTACCTACATGCTACCTTGAAGCACATGTAGGTACCCAAGGCTTATTACATTAACTAGTTGATATTTTATAATTAATAATTAATATTATTAATTATTTAAAAATCAACTAGTAACATGTAAAATATACCTATATACATAGTACCTAATAGTAAGTACATAAGTACATGGCATAACCTCCTACCTACATAAGTAATGTAAAAAAATTAAAGTTCATTGATTAATATTACAATATGTACATCAAAACAAAAAAAAATCAATCAAGTTCATTACAATATGATGACAAAAAGTTTCATCTTTTGAAGTGGTGGTACAATGGTAAGGATTTGATTCCCCAAAATGGAGGTGAAGAATTCAAGTCCTCATGCTTGCAACCTTGGCTACCTATGTTACCTTTGCCTTAGATAGCCTAGAAAAGTAGCTTAGGCCAATTTGACAAGTGGGCTAAAGTTAACCATGTTATATGCAAAGTTAACATGTCATTAACACTTTAACCTGGGTCCTTCCCCCTTACCACCTTGGATGTTGTCAAAGGGAGGAGTCACATTTTATCACTCAACTTCTATTCCCCATATTCCTTAGTTCTACCCTAATAGTTTCAACTAATTCCAAAGCAACCCCACTTCTCCTAACAACTATTTTCCTTGTCTCTTAGTTTGTAGTTCCTTCTTTTGTTTGTTGTAAACAACAACCCCACTTCTTCTTCTAACAACTCCTTTTCTTTAAGTTTCTTGATTATAATTTCCCTTTCCCTAGCTATTATGGACAACGAACCTTTCTTTCTCTATTCGCTCCTTTCTTAATTCACCTAACCAACTACAACCTTAATCTAGTTATACCCCTTCCACCTTCAACATTAATTCTCATACAATTTAGCAAGTTCTTGCACACACACTCCTCACATCTTCAAGAAGAAGGTATAATCCATTGCTTAAAGTTCAAGTACTCCCAAGTCTTGCTCCCAATTATCTCCTAATATTACATCCTTATAGTCCCCCATTGCCAGACTTCCTAGTTCTACAACACTTCCAAAAGCTTCTACTTTACACAAAAAACAATCTCACTCCTCACATGGGACAACCCCCCTTAGTTTATGAGTTCTCCCCCCTTTTTAAGAGGGCAACCCATATCTTCTTGCTCCTATGCCGACCACCCCCAAAATCCAATTTGTTTTCATTTTTCTACCCCTATATCTTTATTCAAGAAATAGGTTCAAGTACCTTTCCTCATCCTCCCCCCACTAACCTCCAATCATCATACAAATGAACACCTCCCTTTGAACAACTAGCACCCCACCACTTGAAGATCTTGCCTCCAATCTCAAGGACGTATGTTGATTAAACTGCCTTTTGATAAGCTTGTTTTTTCATGATACTCTGGCCTCCTTCCTTTCCCACCTCTTTCAACCTCTCATGATGCCCCAAAACACCACCCCTCATCTTTACAAACATCATCATCATTCCTCCCTCCTCACACCCCTTCATGTCCCACACACTTAGGAAAAAGGAAAAGAGATCAACAACAACTTTCTCTCTTCACAACTCCACAAAGACGCCATCATCACCTTCCTGACCTAACCCTAATTGCTAAAAATTTCTAGGAAGCTCACCCACCCCACATCTAAACCTTCTTATCTAGCAAGTTTGGCCTAACTAAACAAGGATAAGGTATCCAACCTTATCTTAATCCAACTAACCTACTCCTTCCATTAACCTAATTAGGCCATCCACCCATCTAGTCTTACAAGGATAAGGTCATAGGCACTAGCCTAACCCTTTAAACCTTCTAGTTAACCCCAAAACTTCCTTAGTCGTCCTACATTTCTTTAATCAAAATTGGGTTAAACTAACTTTTGCCCAACACCACCCCCTTTTCAAATTGTCCTCACGTCCTTGAAAGGACGAGCCTTTCCTAGTGCATGGTTCGATTCTATAATTTCAAGAGGGACTACTAATAGCGTATTAACCTCCATGGCCACCCCTATTTTAAAAAAGGGGGTTGCCCTGTTACCTTGGATCCCCATCCTAAATCATCCAAAAAAATTACTTGTGGGACATACATTTTAATGTCTTAGCCAAGGCTTTCCAAACTGGGGTTCTTCCAATAGGCAACTTCTTCGATTTAGGGCTACCCATTTCCTCATCTGGTTCCTTTGCCATTAATAAGTTATCATATTCACTAAAAGGAAGTTTTAAGGGTTCCTCAATTAACCCCATATCCACCTTATCCTTGGGAACCAAAATAAGCTCCTTGTAGCAAATAGTGATGAAAGTTGAGCCAACATAGGTGGTTATTGATCTCTCTCGAAACCCCTTCTAGAATTGGGTTATTTCATAACACATTTGTTGCTTGAAGAGTTCTGCCCAATCTACATCCACCCCCTCCTCAGCTTGTAGTATGTTTGTAAGTACATAACAAGCAACATGGGTAGATGCAAATTAAAGTGGCCCATTATGGATTCATAGAAAACATCCAAAAAGTTCATATTTTGACCTTTTTTTTCGAATTCCAATGATTGATGGTCAAATTTAGTATTATTTTGATGTTATTTTTATTTAAAAAATCAAAGCCCTTCTAGATGTCCTTGTTCTATGCTTCTCCCGAAAAAATCAGCCTAAGAAATTTTTTAATCGAGTTAAATATGGACTTTACAAATTTCAAGCATTTTCACATTGATTAAAAGTCCATAACTAATATTTTAAAAATAATTTGATGTTAATTTGTTCAAACTTGTGTTCATTAAAAAAAAAAGTCATTGTATTCTAAGTCTTTATAGAGAATATGAAAGTATTTAGGTCATTTCAAAGTCCATATATCAAATAATTTGCCAATTGGCAAGTCCACAAGTTCAAGTTACAAAGTCCATAATTGTTTTACCTTAATGAGTTATGCAAAATAATTTGCATACTCATTTATATAATTAAGTTGAAACTTTAAATCCAAGTCCCTAAAATGAAATTAATATATATGCGCATAATTATGAAGCTTCCAATCACAATACCTTGTAGAATTTAATATTATGACATAAAAAGTGAGCCACTTTAGCTTGCATTTAACCACATGGCTAATTTTTTTTCAAAGTCATAAGGCCTTAAACAACCCCTTGAAATGTAACTAGTAAGGAAGGGTAGCCTCATTAACCAACCATCCAAATTTGGAAAAGTAGAAATCTAGGGAGAACAAGTGGCTAGGGTCCTTCATATTATTGGTTTTTCAAGAGGCTATGGATGTCCCATCTTTGAATTGAAAAACTCGTAGTAAGGTTTCCCAAGACACGTTTGGTTGCCCTTACCTTTGGTCTTCATGGCAGAGGTTAAGAAGATAAACAACCCCCCATGAATCACAATATCCAAAGGGTGGGTTGAATTTATAATTACCTCCTATCAAGGTCGAAAGTCATCGTATTGAGTTTTCTTCACTACCTCCTACTACCCAACCTCATTATCACCTACTTAGAATCTCGTGAAGCCCCTAGGCTTCCTCCTTGTTGGTCTGGAGCTTTGCAATGGCAGGGTCTCCTATGATCGCTTGTGGAAATGCGGTGGATTCCAAGCCCACTCCCTTGATGGCCATGACCTCTAAGCCAAGTCAAACACTTTTGGTGTTGGGGGCAGTTGGTTGCTAAGAACCAATGTTGAGCTTGGTGCCAACGTCGAACTTGGTGGCAACATCAAACCCTACAACTTTTGACCTCCCCCCCCCACTTCACAATACTGGGGAACCAAAGCTTCTAAACCCTCCCCCTTTGTTGCCAACCCTTGCACATCTCTATCTCCACCCCACAAACTCCTTGGTCAAGTCCTGAGCATGAACCTCACATTGCTCGTTCCTATTTGCACACAACTAAAGTGTGGTGGTTTGCGCAAATGCTCAAAACACAAAGGTTCATCTAACACTTCAGAACAAAGGTTGGGCGATGGTAAAGCACCCTATCAAGTGGGTATACTAATAGTTTAACATTATTTAGCCCATGTGACCTTGAGAGGGATTCCTCCTGGTCAAGGTTGGGGAAATGGGAGGTAGCTTGTGGGCTAGGCCCCTAGGTATTACAATAGGTCACATCTATTGCCACCCCTTTAGGTTCCCCTTTTGATAGAGGTCTTTCATCATTGGGATAATGACTAGCGAGCTCTTATTTGGGTAGTGGCCTATTAGGTTGAAGTGCACTAGGGGGCCTTCAGCAACTCACTAAAATAGCCCCTACAAGATAAGTAACAACTTCTAAAAATGGTCCCCCACTAAGGATATGCTCAAAATTTCAACAATGTCATCAAAGTTGATTGATGACATAACACCGCCAAAAACAACATTCTAGTGCTCTTATTGAATAATAAGTGGACACTCATTTATTCACAAATAAATCATGGAAAAAGAGGAAAAACCTAAATCATCACCCATTTTATTACAAGGCACCCAAACCTTAACCTCTGCAAATCTTAATTTCCATGTAAACCCTAACTTCTATTATAAACCTTGAACCTTATTATAAACCCTAAAAATAAGCACTTGGGACATTTTTCCATTAAGGGAATTTATGACAAAATCTATCATAAGAGCCCATTTCCATTCTATTTTTTCACCTATTGGGCTAACAATCATCTCACAACTCTAACAACTCCACATTGATCTAATGCAACAACAATTAAAGGTATTAATCAAACTATGAGTTGTCATAAGATCACTTGTGTCATTTTTAATTTATTGAACCTACAGGAATCCTTTATGTAACCAAAAGATAGCTGGCAAGTAGTTAGTTTTTCAATTCATTGGCATTCTATAGTTTTATTTTTTAACTGCAATGGAAAGCCACTGGTGTAATAAGGTCCTCATTGGTGGTTGTCCATGGGGGTGTTAGGATCACAACTTACTATTTGTGGTTGTGATCATTTATTCAATTGAAAGAGACCCTTATACCTAACCCCCAAAACCCTAGATTTTATTGTAAACCTTGAAGTGTGAACCATGTTCTTTCTAAAGGGAATAACATCATATTGAAACCCTAAAAAATCCCTCTTTCATTTTGATTACCAAAGTAAATTAATTAACAAAGCAATATGTGTTTCCCACATGTGGAGAACCAAAGATTATGACGTAATTTGGGTGCAAACAGAATAAAACAAACCACACCCACATGTTTTTTGACTATTTTTGTGATTGTTTTGTGAGAAATGTTCTTAGAATATTCTTGGAATATATTTTTAAAACTCTTTGAAAAATCTTTAAATTTTTTAATTTTAAATTCATACTATTTTATTAAGGTTTATGTTAAAATTTCGGTAAAAAATGTTATTTTCAAAAAAATTCAAATTCATTTACAAGTCCTTTTACTATTTAAAAACAAGCATTACAATGTCTAATAAGTGTTTTTGTTATTTTTTACTCATTGGATTAATTTCAAATTAATTTAGATGTTCCCATGATATATTAAGAATACAACTATGTAAACAAATCTTACAATTTCAACATCAACTTAAATTATGACTTTAAAACATAAAAAAATCAAGGAAGTGTTACACTTGCTGTGGTACATATTATTATGACTTCACCAATTTGGGTTTGTGTGCAAGTTCATCTTCCTTTGAAGTTGGAACTACTTCAACAAAGAGTTTAAAAACAAGAAAAATACTTGGCAGGGTGAACGTTAAGCCATAAAAGTGACTCAAGGTTTAGGACTTTATGAAGATCAAAACCCCTATCTATTTCATCTTGTTGCTTCCCTACTTTTCCCGCACCCCATCAAGCTAATGTGTGTTGCCTTTAGATAAGTACCTCATAGCTAATGATCTCATTTGATGTTAATTGGGATTTTGAAAAGGTCACTCTTTTCCTTTCCTCATTAATGTCCATTAATGTCCATAGGAAGGGAAATAATAAGCCACTATTTGCCTTACGTATAGTGATTAAAATTATAAACTCACAAACTATTTGAACTAAAACATGATACAAATGGGTCAAGTTTAGTATGTATGGCCCTCAAAAAGTAGGATGATGGAAAGTGTAATTAAATTCTTTGATTTTAAATCCATGGAAAAAACTGAAAATTTTCCATCAATAATGTCCTAAAATGATAAAAGATTTAATGAACCTTAGTCCCTACTCTCCTTTATTTGTCATTGTCTAGATGTTGAAAATGTGGAATTTGTTAACCATGATTTAGGTTTTAGGTTTTCTTTGACATTTAGGTAAATTTGTGCTTTAGATGTGAATTTTTAGATTAAACTACATTCTGAATTTTTTGAGTGCCAAAAGGGTTGGACCTGAAATGGATTGAGCCATGATTTATCGAAAGGTCTCCAAGAATAGGCTTCCCTTCCTCAAGTATTTCAACAATGTTATTTTATATAATCTAAGGAAGTTCAACCTTTTTTGGTTTGGTATCTTTGTGTAATTTGCCTTAAACATGGCCTTACATGGATTTTATTCACCCCCTCTATTCACCTCTTCTATTAATTAGTTCATGAATATGACTACCCTCCTATTTTGTTCTTTTTTGGAAAGGGCCATTACCAAAAGAACATTTCATGCAGTGTTAAATATGTTAATTTGGACCAATGTTATTTTTGGGAATTATTTTTTGTAACCAAAGTGGCAACCAGCCATAAGAAAATGTAGAAAAAGTGGTCATTGCTCCTAGGAAGATATAGCCAAATTTGGCTATAAATCAGAAATCAAATACCAATATTTATTCATGTTTCTATATTTTTGGCTATGAAATGAAAACCAAGAATAAAAATCTAGCAATTTTGACATTTTTTCTTCTCACTTCTAGTGATTGAAAACCTACAAATTGTACTATCTAAAGTCACATATTTTGCACATTAGGAGATACTCTAAAACCCCCTTTGTAGTAGAGCTTGAAGGCCTATGACCATTGAAAAAGAAAATTTGTGATTGGAGGAAATGATTTGTCATGGTATAAATTCACATTACACAAAGCTTAAAGGGCTATTTAAAGGATATTATTTCATGGTCTAATAAAGTTCCATCTAGGCTTGCTTCAAAGAGAACTTGGGAACCCATTAAACCATGGCCCCAAAATATTCCCATTGATTTTATTCTCCTTTATTTTTTCATAACTTTATGGAATTTGTTTGACTATTTTTGGCTAAAAATTGATGGTTGTAAATTATTCATTTGCTAGGATTTTTGGTTTTGATTAGGTTTACAAAAAAATTTAAAACTTTTGGTAGAAATTGATTGTTGTAAATAATTCATTTGTTAGGATTTTCTCTTTTGAATGGGTTTATGGACTTCTTTTTACTTTTTGGATAAAAATGGGTGTTATTGTTTAATTAACTTGGCAATCGCCTCCCCTAATGTCTTCTTGAGTTATTGGTTCTTCATTATGCCGATCTTTTTGTACAAGTTAGGGTTTAAATTTGTGGGCATTTACTAGGAGAAACTCCTCCTCATCCATGCTCCTTAGAAAGACTATGTTATTCCTTAACACCCTTTGAACAATGTGAGGCCCCTTCCACAACAAATTGAACTTGCCTGGCTTTATCTTTTACTTCCTTTGGGTACCACATCACATATTGCAGGTTTTCCCTTGGTGATTCCATACTTGACTCTAGCCCTAAATTGCTTCATTATTATGGCTAACCTCTTCCCTCCATTCATCTAGAAGACTGAGGTCCTCCATTCGGGCCATTAAGGCTACTAATTGACTATAATTCAAACTACAACCCATCTATAGTAAGAAAGTACTAGAAACTCCAGAGGTAACAAGGGCTGGAAACCATAAACTAGTTGAAATGGGGTATGTTTAGTGCTAGTCTTGTAAGAGTTCTGACAAGCCCAAAAGGCGGTTGGCAATTTTACATCCGAATTTGTGCAGTTGGAGTTGATTATCTTCTTCAAAATGCCCTCTAACACCTTAGGGTGTGTCTTTCTTGTGGTTTATCATGAATTTCGTAATTAACATTTCAATAGTTTCATTGATGAACTGGCCCCCTTGGTCATTGATTAACTCCAAAGGGCAACCAAATCTGATGATGATGTGTTTAGAAAGAAATCGAGCAGTTACAATTGTTGTGTTGTTTGTGAGAGCCTTGGCGTCTGTCCACTTCATGGTGTAGTCTATGGCAACTAAAATATAGTAATTCCATGTTGAACGAATAGGGGGGTTTATTGGGCCTACAAATTTTATCCCTCATTACACAAAGGGAACAATAGGGATGATGGGAATAAGAAGGAGGGAACTTAGCCCTTGGATAGGTCCAATCCTTTGGCAAATGTCACAATTGCGACAAAAACGTCATACATCCTTGTGTAATGAAGGCCACCAATATCCTACCACCAAGATCTTATGAATTGTGATGAGTGGTCCAAAATGGCCCTTTACTGGTCCATCTAGAGTTGTTATAGGAATTTGTGTGCCTCTGTAAAAAAAACACATGTGTGGACGATCCCATCCCCACATAGTTTATGGAGCTTCCCACCCACTAATGAATAGGGTAAAACTTTGACGGCTAACCTTTTCTGCTTGTCTTTAATTAGGGTTTTGCAGAAAGTACATGTTTCTAAGTAATGTTGTAGAGGACTAGCCCAATCTTCATGGATGGTATACAAACCTATCCCCAAATCTTCTACTATGTCATCATGGGTAAACCCCCCCCCCCCCAAGTCTCTAATCTAGATAGGTAATCTAACACAACATGCTCCTTCTTTGGCTTGTAAATTACTTCAAAATCAAATTCCAATAGTAGTAGCAACCATCAAGCTATGTGACTTGAGATGAGGAACCTATTCAACATGTAAACCAGGGCTTGGTGATCCATAAAAAAAATGAAGTGGTTGGCTAAGAAATAATGCCTAATTTTTTTCACCACATAAATCATTACTAATGTTTCCTTCTCTATGGTGGTGTAATTTTTTTCAACTTGGTTTAGGAGCGTGCTTGCATAGTAAATTGGAAGGTCCACCTTGTTGTCATGCCCTTGGGTCAAAACAGTCCCAAATATTGTGGCTAATGCATCAATAGGAACATGGAACTCCTTGGTTCAATTAGGGGGTATCAGTATTAGTCTTCTAATGAATGTGGTTTGGAGTTATCGTCGAAAGGCTGACTCCATTTTGTTGCCCAATGAAAATTGCTTGTCCGTTTTAGTAGATGCCTTAATAGTTCCGTTCTTACTGCAAAATCCTTGATGTATTGTTGATAGAAATTTTCCATGCCCAAAAAGGATAAGAGCTCCTTAGCATTTTGAGGATGACTCGCATGTTGGATCGCTTCAATCTTTTGTGGATCCATCAACAACCTTTCCTTACACATAATATGGCTTAAGAGGATCCCTGAATGCACACCAAAATTATATTTTTTAGGGTTTAAGTTGATCCCCACCTCTTAACATTAACAGAAACACTTATCCAACAAGTGTAAATGGTTGGTCACATCTCCATAGACAATTAAGTCATCCGAGAAAACTTGCATGATTCCCCAATGTATTCCCAAAAGGCCTTGGTGATAGTTCGTTGGAAGGTGGCCGGGGCATTGCATAACCCAAAAGGCATTACCATGAATGAAAATGCCCCCCACTCAATGATAAAAGTAGTTTTCTCCCTATCCTCTACCCTAATTTTAACTTGATTATAACCACTAAACCCATTAGGAAGGAGTATAATTCTTTACTTGTTATTGAATCCATAACTTCATCAATGAATGGGAGAGGGTATGGATCCTTTTTTTGTTAGAGAGTTCAATCGCATGTAATCCACACAAATGCACAACTTCCCATTCTTTTTGGGCACAATTACAATGGGGGATAACCATTTCATCAATCCTACTAAAATGATGAACCCAACATCCACCAAGAGATCCAAATCCTCCTATACCTTGCATGTGTAATTGGGGTTCATCCAATATCGATGCTAATGGGAAGGGGTGGCTCCTTCTTCAAGATCTATCCAATGCTCACAAATGGAAGGTGGGATACCTTTCATGTCTTGATAGCTCCAAGTGAACACACCTTTATATTCGTGAAAAAATGTTTCAATGCCCTTCAAAAATTCCCCACTAGCTTCAGCGCTTATTTTCATTAGTTGTGGAACCTCCGAGCTCCTTAAGTTGATATGGGTGAATCATTCTTAAGGAGTTAAATTCCATCCCAAAATAGTACAGCCCCTGGTTTCTATTCCTTGGTGGGTTCTTTGTATATGTCCACTAACTGTTCCTTGGTTGCACGGGAATGCATACGATATACCTCCATGTAGTCCTCATTAAGGGAGGCTACCCCAATGGATTTTTGAGGTTGATTGCATTTCCTCAATGCTCCGACCTTGTAAGACTTCGCCGAGTTGGGAATATTTTTCATGTCTAATTCTACAATGGGTTCTAATTCTGGATGGGTCCTCAATACTTGGTCTTCTCCTTCATCAATCAAGTCCACCATTCAATTGTACATTTGAAGTGCTAATGGTTGGTGGCATGGTTGAATTGAATAAATTGTGTGGGTAGGGACTACTATTGTCCTACCTACGATGGATAACAAGAATAAGTTTATGTGGGTCCAAATTTTTTTAAGTGTACCAAAATCTTGTCATAGCATCACCTTTTTCCATCTTTTTTTATCATGTTAAAACATGGATGATTATGAATGAAATTTAGAATTTTAATGGTCTAAAATATAGCCTTCTGAATTTTTTGACAACTTTTGACTCATTATTTTTTATGGGGATCAAAATATAAGGTAAAAAAGGACTGTAATAAAGACTAGGCCCTTTATGTCTTGTGTGGTACACCTTAAAAGATTTTCACCCATGCTCCCGTCATGATGGACCTTAGCTTGCCATAGCCATAACCTACCTAGTAACATGGAATCCTCATTATTGAGTCCTTCCATCCTAAGTATTGTTGCAGTAATAAGGAACTCCAAGCCGAATATCCAAATTGAAAGGTCCTTGAGCATCCTCATGGGTTGGATGCATCATTGATCTACCATCTTTACTTGGAAAGGTGAAGGTTGCATCCCTTACAATCCTAACCATATTTGAAAAGAATCCATAATAATATTCATTCCCAAACCCCCATCAATTAAGGTGTCCGTCAGTTTATGGCCTGCCACTTCAACAATGATCATAAGCATCTGAGCGTCCATAGAGGTAGCCTAAAAAAATCCCACTTCTTTTCTACCTTGTGGTTCTTCCTCAAAGGCAGAAGAATGTGGTGAGCTAAGTAGTTGCCCAATTTAGGGGCTAATTTTAATAATTGTCTTAAAGACACAATCACTTTAATGTCCAACCATTGTTGGCTATAAGCTCATGCGAGCCTTACTTAGCAATCAAATGCACCCTCATATTGATGTGTAAGGAATGAAAGCTTGATAATTGAGGCCAAGAAGTTGTAAGTTGTTGTGATCTACTTTGGACACCACTTAAGTGGTCCTCCTTGATGGGAGGTGGTTTTTTAAACAAGCCTTTTAACCCATTGTCACTTGGACCTAAAGCATCCAAGAACTCATCTTTTGAAGGTGGTAAGCCTTTCTCCTTGACATGGTTGTCCACCATGTCTCCTACCACGTGGGGGGTCCCATTAGCTTGGAAAGGGGTTGGCATTTTTTCTCCTATCCCTTCTTGTAGTTGTTAACAAAAAGTCATCATCTCTAAGCTCAACTTTTGGTCTTCATGCCATTGTGTAGGTACAATACGAAGGACTGGGGGATGACCATTCTACGCCGACATAAGTCCCCCCTCTCTTGCCCGTAATTGACTTTTGGTGGTCATTACCACTATTAGCTCCCTTGTGTTCTCATCCTTTCCCCATGGACCTCCCATGATGCCCCAAAGCACCACCCCTCATCCTTACAAACATTATCATCAGTCCTTCCTCCTCACACCCCTTCATGTCCCACGCACTTAAGAAGGAAGAAAGATCAACAATAACTTTTTATCTTCACAACTCCATGGAAACACCATTATCACCTTCCTAGCTTAACCTAATTGCTAAAAGCTTTTAGGAAGCTCCCCCCCCCCCCTTACATCCAAACCTTCTTACCCAATACGCTTGGCCCAATTGGACAAGGATAACGCATCCAACCTTATCATAATCCAACTAACCTACTTCTTCTATTAACCTAATTAGGCCATCCACCCATCTAGTCTTAAAAGGATAAGGTCATAGGCACTAACCTAACCCTTTATACTTTCTGGTTAACCCCAAAACTTTTTTAGTTGTTTTAAATTTCCTAATCAAAATTGGGTTAGGCTAACTTTGGCCCAACATGCCACCTAATGTGGCCTATCATAAGTGGCTTAATTTAAATTACCTAGTTTAAGTAGCATTGATTACATAAGGTAGGTAAGTAATTTAATTTTCATTTTTTTACATTAATTATTAAGTCATATAGGTAGCTAAATAAACAAATAATTTGATTTATTATTATTTATTATTGAAATATTTATATGTATGTATTTATATTTTTTGTTGCCCAAATATTATTGACCAATCAAGAAGACCTAGTTCAAATGACTAGGTCCAAATCGACATGTCCAAAATGGAACTTTGGACAAGTTGGACATGGTCACAATAGGGTTCTTTTTAACCAATTTTCCAATTAAAAATACCACATTTTCTTATAGTTAATTTTTCATGCAATTCATTTTTAACTTGAAGGAAGACCCACATGGTTCCACATAATTAAATTATAAGTAACAATCATTGGATTTCTTATCGTTTATTGCAATGACTCATTTTTTGCATTTCATTTAGAGATAGTCACTAAAAATGTTTTCATTAATTTGAACAACTTCTACATCTTGGTCTTGCAAGTCATCCTAAAGGCGATCGCCATCTTTTGTTATGTGCTACACAAAATCCACATCATCCCTAATTTTTTGTGTGTATGTTGATATCTAACATTAGTACCTAGTTTAATTGTTTCATGTTGTATTTGCAAGTAGTTTAAAGAGTGAACTATTTTGCTTCAATGTTTAAAGTTATTTTAGCTTGTGTTGAACCATGTTTTCAATGCCTAATAGAACTCTACTCCATATAATCAGGAGCAATCAATAATAATGTTTCTAGTATCTTGAGCGTTTATTATTGTTAAATTTTTAGTGAAGACGATCTTTCTATGTTAATTTATGAAAGTTGCAAATTGACCATAACTTTAGGTCTAGATCCTTTAGTTCTCAAGGCAAGATCTCTATCTACATGGTGGCACATTTACAAACCACAATTTTGAAGTATCACATTTGAATTTAAATCATTTTGCAATATTTGCTTCAATTTTCTTGTAATGCATTTTTTATAGGCCAAAATCTTAAGACTACTACATAATGATCACTCCAATTTGGAGGTCAGATTTATTTTAAAGATGATGTGCATTTTGAAGAAAACATGTATACATTTTCTTCACTATAATAACAAATTTGGGTGGCCAAAACTATATGCACTTCCTTAAACTCCTTTTGTTCTTTTGATTTGGAAAGAAGGCCAAAATGTTTATGCTAGTGACAATCTTCTTCTTGATTGAATTGGCAATATGTGATCCAAATGTCAATGGTTTTTAGTTGCTAAGTTCACATGGATGGTTTCATCTACTTATAGGAGGAGCTAGTGGGGAAAATACTATACTTTCTTGAAAACCCACATAAGATTAATAAAGTTTTATTGGAAAAGTTGAAGTAAGTATAAGTAATTTCTTTTCCTTTGCCTATACAATAATCCTTGGCTAAGTTAAACCTAAAATTGAAGCTAGGTGGCATTTGAAATGTTTTATCAAATGTAAAAATCTTGGTATTCATCTAGATGTCAATACTAACCATGAACGAAACATGAATTTGAGAATAAGGGCATTAAATGAATTTTGATGAATTTAGGTTAGTCCATAAAACTTTCTTTTTTTTATGGTCTTTTTTTTGTTTAAGAATTTTTCACCCCTTTTATTCCTAGCTTAATTAGAAGTTAAGTATTGTCAATTCTTTTAAACATTGTTTATCACTCTAATCCCAATTCAAATTGCTTTCAAGTTTTTTATTATTTTAACCTCACAAGGAGTTATGTTTAATTGATTGGGTTTGTATTTTGTGGGAGTTAAAATCCTTGATATGGAAATCTAGATATGCTAGAGATGCAACTAAGAACTGCAAAGAAAAGATCATTTAGAAAGAGAATACCAATAGGTTACCTAAGGGTAATTTGGCTTTTGTGCTTACAATAAAAAGGATCAAAATCCTTTGTAATAAGTTTCTTCTATGTATGGTTGTCAATTGTTGTTAACACAACTTGGTGATTTGAATCAATGCTTATTGTATGCAATATCTTTGAATTGAAAGTAGCCAATTTTCATTTACATATGTGATTATGGTAAGCTAAACATATGGATATCATGAAAGTCCATGGATACATATTGTGGGGAATAGGTTATTCAAGCTTTTAAACCAAGCAAGTAATTGTGGACATGGTAAAGTACATAACATGTAGGAACGACAAAATAAATCCCCATCCATATGTCTCATAACTTTGTTCCAGTTGTTAGTTCTCAAGTTTGTTTTTTCCAATACATGTTGATATCATACATAGGACCATGCATTTTAATTCTCTTTTTTTTGGTAAATGGTAGTTATATTGTATGTTGCATCAAAATTGCAACATGGTCATTTGTTGCTTAAAATTGATGTTGATGTTGTACCAAAACCTATATTTACATTGTCAACTTGTTTGGCTTTGCCAACCTAAGACAAAATTGCATCACTAATTTTCATGTTATGCTATAATTGCAAAACCTTGCCAAACAAAAAGCCAATAGAATGCAACAAAACCAATAAAAAATTAAGTCAACCATTAGCCTTCAAACCAAAATAGTTCATTTACAATATGTCCTTTAATTATCTACACTTTTACATGACGTCTTAAAACATGTCCTCCAAGTCTAAGCCTTAATTTGGACCACTATATATGCTTTAATTAGTAACAAAAGGTGTTTTATATCCCTTTGAAATAATTTGTAGTCTCTTGAGTTTGTCAATAACCTACATATAAATTTTTGTAGCCTTAATTGTTGAAGTTAGTTTTCAAGGATGTGTCTTGGGAAAAATTGGGTATTTATTTTGTCCTTCCTACATGCCATGTACCTTACCATCTATGGCCCATAGTGACGAGAAATGTATCAAAACTAGTTGGTGTTTACAATCAAATAGTTGAAATCATCTCTCATCATATTACCATGACTTTGTTTGTTGGTGTTTGCTACAATTTTTATTAGTTGTTAATGTTATGTGATTACAATTAAATTTTCCTGACACCATGGCACCTATAAAGAACCTTAATATGGTTCACCCTATAATGCATATTCTCTAAATTTCACTCAAGTTTAGGTACAATTATTATTTGCATTGAAATTGGTGAACTTGAGTCTAAAATCCTTGTTGCATGCACTTCCAAAACAAGGAAGGTTTCATGGCAAATCCAAAGAAATTTCCAAGATACTTGGGTAGCCAAATTCCTTTGGGTTGAGTTAGTCTTAGTTGTAGATGGCCAAATGCACCATGTGAGGTATAAGATCTACATAGAAATTGAGTGCAAGGATAAGCTTTTGGTGCCCAAGTTGGATGGGCTCCATAAACATAGTGGGAGAAGGAAATGTAAGTGACCTACACCTAGACAAAAAGTAGGTGAATTTTAGACTAGTTCTAATAGTCAACATGCAAAAAAGGAAAGGATATATGGCACTACATGGCTTGATTATGTTATTGACCAAGTGGTAAATGCAAAGAGCTCTTGCAAGAAAAAAAAAAATCTTCAATTTGTTACTATGTTTCATTTATTGAAATAAGGTGATTGATGATAGATTATGAGTGCATGAAAAAAAAATTGCATTTTTAAAGGTCAAGAAGATTCTCAAGAAGGGTGGGAGATGGCAAATTCTATGCATAACACTTATGAGGTTAGATAGTCTACACAAATGAATAAAAAACGTAATTATAGCAATTTTATCCAATGTTGAAATCATTTTCGTATACTCCATTTAAAAGTTTCCATTGTTCAAAAGATGATGACCTTTAGTTTTTAATCAAAATTTTAGATTAATTAGGATTAAAGTAATCAAATTTTTACAATTTTTAATTAATCTCCTTTTTTATTGTCACTAGCATCCACTACATGGCACATAGGTGCAATTTGGTCATGCAAACAATTTCAAGCCCACCGTTGGTTGCAAAAATTGAAGCCTTATTGCAATTCTTGTATGTCGATTTTTCTCACTTTCCTAGGAGGCACATGGGGCATGGGAAATTGGTAAAAAATCTTTCAAACAAAAGGTTTGAAAATCCTTCACAATTTCAAAACTTAGTGGATATCCATGCTTGGACTTGCCAAACATGTTTTGGTTTAGTATAAAAGTCTTGTGGTGAAGATGGGTGATGGCCTTGCTAGGAATGCAACTATAAAGAACAATTATGAATTGTCTGTGATTACAACACTATCTTAGGATTGACTTTTGTGTGTTGCCCATGTTGAAAGCAATACATAACTTGTGCAAGCTTTACGATCTTGTGACTTCTATCATTGTCATTAATGTTAATCTATATGCAATGCACATGGACCCATTGAAGAGGTATGATCACCCCAAATTTCAAATGTCTAATGATTTGGTGTGTAATAGTTGTGATGCATTCCGCATGGTGTCATGGTACTTGGAGTCAAGACCCCAGGTGAATATGTTGCATTTCCATTCAATAGTTTGTTTATGTTGCACAGGACATGTCCCAATGTGTCTATGGTGATAATAGAACATTAGGAAATGGTTGTCTATTCTATAAAAGACCAATGTACATGTGCAACAAAAGGACTTATACAAGAGCTTGAGAGGCACTTCCATATTGATGACCTAATGAATGCAACTAGGATCATTTTTCCTTGGTGTTGGGAGGCACCTAATATGGAAGTGACATCTCCTAATCACTTGGCAATTCTAAAAGAAAAATTTGCCATCACAAGCCAATATCTATAAGTGGTTCCTTGGTTACTAGTTTGTTACATCCAACATTCTTTAACCAACAAGCATAGTTTTGTGCTATAACCATGAATAACAATTCCAATGGTGCTTTACATCCACCACCTAACTATAACCCCACAACAAATTATGGGGATGTTTGGCCTCCAATGCCATTGTGTGTCAAAAGTTGTTGACGTATTTAAAGCTTGTGGAGTTGATCATTATTGTCTAGTCCTAAGTAGTGTGGAGGACAACTTATCCACAATCAAGTTCATGAAATATAACCTCTATAATTGTTTGATTGTCCTTTTGGACTTGGTATGCTTAAAAGTTTTACAAGCTCAAAATTTTCCCCCTTCTACATTGCAATCCAAAAGTGGGGTAAAAAGAAATTGTGTTATGGATAATAGTAAAGATATGGTGCCAACCTAGTATGTCAAGGGATTGTTGGTTTTGTGCCAACATTTGCAAGCACAAATGTATGGTTGTTTCTACCCAATTTTGAAATATTTATCTATTCCCCAATTTTAGGGTAGTTTGGCTTGGGAAATCTAATAATTCAAGGTTGGCCTCCATTCCAACACGTTTATTATGCATTCATCACATTTTGTTGTTTATTTTGTTGTAGAATTCTAATTGGGTTGGGTGAAGTGGTTAGGCTTTTGCAAGTTGTTTTGGGGGATAGAAAGGAAAGAACGGTGCAACAAATTTGCCCCATCACAATAGACTAGAACTAATAGTTTAGAAGTTGTTTAGATTCTAAGGTGGCTTGTTTTGTGTGGATCATTTTCCATTCCAATTGGAGAGAATCCTTATAAAGGATTGAGGTTCAACAGCTTTGGATGAGATCCCTATATCAATTAAACCCTAAACATTTGTCATGGTTGCCAACTTTTATAAATTTCAACATTAAATACCAGTATGTAGATGCATCTATGGTTCTCTTGAAAGAACTTTATCTTTTTTGAAGATCCATTGACTTCTTCTCATTTCTTTTTCCTCTTGATTATCTATTGAAATCCAAGTGGAAGTTCTTTCTTTTGTTGTGTTTTATAAATTGTTCCAATTTAAATGGTTATGAACATTCATTAGTGGATGCATATTTTTTAATGTTCAGATTTATGGTGATGGGGATATGCAATAGGATGTAAAATTGCATATTCATGGTTAAGGTATCCAAAAGGATAGACTAACAAAAAGAGTGTTGCAAATGACTATTTTGATTTCTTATAATATTTGTTGCCTTGTAATTATAGTGGATTGTTGTATGCCTCTACTTAAAATGATATCATGTTAAAAAATTAAGAATAAATTAGATACAATACAAATGTCCTTTTTAGTATTATTGAATAAATTGAATCCTTGTTTTAATTATAATTTTTATTTTAAAAGAATAAATAAAAATGCATTAAATAATGTAATTGATTTCAATTTTGTTTCATGGATAAATAATGTTTACATTTATGTTTAACAATTTTTATTAAATGCATTTTATTAAATCAGACATGATAATTTTGAAAGTTAACATAGTTCAATCTGAAAGCAAGAAATAAAAAATTGGCCATTTGATTGATTGTTTGTATTCACCAAATTCAAATTTGTGACCCTAGTGTGGATAGCATGTGCAAGAAATAATCATGTAAGAAAACATGTCAAGTTGACTATAAAATTTTATGTACTTATTTTTTTGTTTCTGATTTTATTATCAAAATATTCATGCATAATTACATACACATGTGAAAAATCACCACCATCCTATGACTTACCACAATCTGAATTATCCAAACTTTCACTTAAATTGATATTATGTAAATTTTGTATTTGATAGATAGCAAATATAAAATTCTTGAATCCTTTCCTTTGTCCAAAAAGTGGTACCCTAACTGGCCAAAAGCAAAGGGGTGGTAAATACAAGTGGTCAAAATTTAATTCTGAGAGTTTTTAGATTAAGAATATGAACAATATTTGATGAGGGTTCTTAATTGTCTTTGAATTGTGAAATATGAGTTTGTTCAAAACTTTAGTATTATTCACATTATTCTTGCCTTGTAGTACATTGATGTTACACTATCTCCATCATGGATTTTATGTCAGTAGTAAGGTTTCATTCAAGTTGCACAAAAACTTCAAACCTAAAGTATCCATGTTGCTCCTAAATTTACCACATAGGCCACAATTCACATAAACCTGGCGTGATACAATATAAACATTTTATCCTATCTATACAACATTCTTGCCATGCTTGTGATAAACATTGGATGGAAAGTGTCAATGACACTCATCAAAAACATGAAAAAAATATCACTAGCTGTTGAATTGTAAAATGTGTTCTTTCAGCAAATCTCACCACTTTTGTGTTATCACAATTTGGAAAATAAAGAGAAACCATGGACAATGATGGTCACAAACATGCAAAAATTGTAAGCACATATGACTGGAACCTGGTTGATATAATAATTCAAGTATGTAAAGTTCTTGCTTGACTCAATGCTGTTATATAGCCTGCCGATTTGTTGCCCACAAATTCAGTTCTTCACAACAAGCAACCCAGAGATTAAAGCTGTCAGAGTTTACATTATCCCTATTTACATATTCTCCAATAGACACTAAGATAAATTAAGAGATGGTCTGTTGGAAGAGGGCTTTTGAGTATTAAAACTGCTCTTCATTTCCTGTCTAGCAACAGCAATGGGAAGGACAAATCAACATTGGAGCAATAAAGAGATTAATTTCAAGGTGAGATAAGGAGAACCCCCAATCTACATCCTCAAGCGCACAACATTGCTAGACTGGTAAAGAGGCGTAAACTATTTGCAAGCTCTTGGATCTGGAAACAAATCATATCAGATGCTGTTTACATCCCACAGTTACATCTAACACATGCTACACTACTCTCAATGGGGGAAGTACAAAACCAATCCTGCCCACTGTTTGGCATGTGCACAAACACATAGCAGGGAGAACCCTACAGCCGGAACAACCATCCTCCATTGGCAGCAAAAAATGGAGCAAACACTAGAGACTCCACAGCCATCAACTTGATCAAGATATTGAGAGAAGGTCCTGATGTATCCTTCAATGGATCCCCAACAGTGTCTCCAATCACAGCTGCCTTGTGGGCATCTGAACCCTTGGGACCCAAAGTCTTTGCATGCTCTGACCGACCAGCCTGCCAGCAATTAAATGGGACAGTGAGATTTTTCCAGTTAGGATGTCATTTGGGAACCATTAAGTTGCATTGTTCCTGACATCAATATCTAGTCTACACTGGCATAGGACCAGTAAAGACTGTAACTCAGATTGCCGCAATTTGCTGCCTCACAATCTTACAAACTCTCCAGACCCTGCAAGCCAACAAGACTGGTAGGACACATCAGAAAGCAGGAATTGAAATCAATGTCAAAACTTACTTCAATGTACTTCTTGGCATTGTCCCAAGCTCCTCCAGTGTTACTTGCAGAAATGGCGATCTGTCATTTCAGCCCAAGCAATCAGGTCACTGCGCTACAAACCATTGAAGAGCATTCCCACCAAATATAACCAAATACCAAAAACCAGTACTTCATGACAATCTTTAAACTTCCAGTGTACTAAGATTGGTCTCTTGGTGTATGAAGACTTTTACCTGAACTCCAGAGACCAGTGCACCAGCCAACAAGCCTGCCAATGTCTCAACACCAAACAAAGTGCCAACAATAATGGGGGTGAGCATGACAAGAGCACCAGGTGGGATCATCTCTTTAATGGAAGCATCAGTTGAAATCTGAACACATCTTTTGTAATCAGGCTTGGTAGTGCCTTCCATCAAGCCTGAGATGGTGCGGAACTGTCTCCTCACTTCCTCAACCATAGCCAAGGCAGCCTTTCCAACACTCTTCATAGTCATTGCTGAAAACCAGTAAGGCAGCATGGCACCAACAAGTAAACCAACAAACTCCTTTGGTTGGATAACATCAACAACTGCAATACCAGCCCTGCTGACATAGGCTCCAAAAAGGGCAAGAGAAACAAGGGCAGCTGAACCAATTGCAAATCCCTGTTCACATTGCAACACCATTTCCCTTACGTTCAGAACCCAGAGTAACAAGGTCCAGAAAATAACACAATCAAATGTCTTTGCCATGATAGAATCAAGCAATGGAGTCCTGCAGCAAAAGTTCCAAAAACCATTCTGCAATTAGCATTTGCGAGTAAAAATAATGCAAACCACTAAATCAGTGGCATCATCATACCTTCCCAATGGCAGCTGTTGTATTCCCAGCAGCATCTAATGCATCAGTGGTTTCACGGACTTCATGGCTCATGCCAGCCATCTCAGCAATACCACCAGCATTGTCACTGATAGGACCATAAGCATCTATAGCAAGACCTGTTGCCAGTGTACTGAGCATCCCAAGAGCAGCAACAGCAATACCATACATGGCAGCTAAACTGAAACTCAAGTAGATAGCTGCCGCTATTGCAAACACTGGAATGATAACAGACTTGTAGCCCAAAGCCAAACCAAATATAATGTTTGTAGCAGCTCCTGTTCTACATGCGTCCGCTACATCTTGCACTGGTCTGTTCCAGGATAGAAAAATAAATGGTTGCGTTAGAGTGCGAAAACAACTGTGACATGTTACTGAGCAAACCAATCCAGAGACATGACATATTAAGATTATCTGCTGCACAAAGATAAAACATCAGACTTCGAGAAAGAGGGTGCTCTAACCAAAGCTACAGAGAAGTAAAAAACTACAATACTTCAGACAAGCCCAGATTCAAGAGAACAGATCCAGGTCCTTACTGGTAAGTATTGCTGGTGAAATATTCCGTGACAAAGCCGATGATAAGACCAGCCCACAATCCTGATCCAACACAGAGAAAAATATGCCTGTAACACAACACACAAGGTTTAAAACCTGGACCAGCAGAAGAATGCATAAATACATTGAAAAGTTCAGTATACAGAAATTGTGGTAACAATTGAAAGGAGCAAGCTTACCAGTTCTTGACAACCTTGGGATCATGGCCAACAACATTGATGGTAAATGTATCAGGCAGTGCATACCATGATACCAGGAAGATGGCAATGGTCATCAACACAGTTGAGATCACCAACTGATATTTAAGTGTGGGTTCAATTTGCTTAACCCCCTTGATAACAAACAAGTCTGTGGCAACAAGAGTTGTGAGGAGGCACACAAGGATGCCAGCAGCACTTATGATAAGTGGGAAGCTCATGGCAACAAAGTTCCTGTCTGTCCCAAAGGATGAGATGGATGAAACCACAAGAGCAGCACAAGTTGACTCAGCAAAAGATCCAAACAGATCAGCCCCCATGCCTGCGATATCTCCCACGTTGTCTCCCACATTATCAGCGATAACCTGTTGAGTCCAAGAGACAATAGTCATTCACACAACATCAAATTGCAGAAGACAAATTAGAGGTGCATGCATACTAGTTAAACCAGATCCACAGATTGTAGTCACACTAAGAGATTGATTCAGTATTTGCACAGTCAAACAACCATACTATATTTCTATCTGAGATTACCATTCAAACACAAATCACAGATGTAATGCAGTTTTTCTATAAGCAGGGTTTAGCGTTCACACAACACACTTATCTCTTCAGGTTTCAGAAATCAATCCAACCACAAGCCTAAAAGATGATATGAATGGACCACTAGGGAAAGTGAAAATAATCTGAAAGCTAGGAAATGCAAGCTCAAAAATAGATGTATACATGAGCCAGGAGTGAACAGGGGTACTGGATCTCAACAACACAAACCAAACCCATTCCAGTTCATGTAACACTCACTGCTGGGTTTCTTGGATCATCTTCAGGGATGTTCTGTTCAATCTTCCCAACAAGATCAGCACCAACATCAGCAGCTTTGGTGTATATACCCCCACCAACACGTCCAAAAAGTGCAACTGAGGATCCACCAAGACCGTAGCCAGTGATTGCCTCGTATAGACCAACCCAATCATCCTTGAAGAACAACTTGAAGACCAAGATTGTGAGGAAAAGGACAAGCAGGCCATTGGCAGCAAGCAGGAAGCCCATCACAGAACCAGACCGGAAAGCAACGATGAAAGCCCTGCCAACACCTCTGCGTGCTTCAAGAGTTGTCCTTGCATTTGCATAAGTTGCAATCTTCATCCCAAGGTATCCTGATAGGGTGGATGTGAGGGCCCCAAGAATGAATGCCACAGTGGTGAAGAAGGCATAAGCAATTGTAGAAGGGCATTCCTGAGTGGTGTCATATTCACAGGGCACTCTCTCCCACTTGAAGCCTCCCACAGACGAGAGGAAGACAAAGATGATCACGGAGAAAATGCTCATAAATATGAGGAGATACTGATACTCTGTTGCCAAGAACGACTCCGATCCTGCATATCATAAAGCGAAGATTAGCTAAATATTCTTCAAACACAACGTAAATCAATACAAAAGACCACACACAGCCATAGACAAAGACATGATAGATGCAGAACAGTTTAGATGCAGACAACCACCTACTGTGAGGCAACCACAAGAGCTTCCACCAGACATACTTGACAATTGCACTCCTGTTGAGTCATTCTGCAGCAAGAGCATAAGGAGTACAGACCCATATCACATACAATCAAGCAGGCATGAAATCTATTACAGACAAACATCCCCTAACAGCCAGAACTGCATTTCTAGAACGGCAAAAACATGTTTTTCCTTAAAGAACACAGATCTCGAAGAACACTTCCACTCCACAGCAGGACACCTGGGCTTATAACCTTGCCAAAAAAATCTCAATTCCAAAGCAAGCAAATACTACCTTCAAGACGTATACACTAGGTCTCATCCTTCATGGAAACTCCACAAGACTACGAACACATGATAACAAGATCCAACCAAACCTCTTGTAAAACGGCGGCAAGAACCACCTGCGCTTTCACAACCTCCTCATCTTCCTACAGATCACAAAAGGAAGAAGACCAAAAGAGACAAGGAACACGTAGGAATACATTACCCCGACAGAAAGCAAAGCAGTCCACAACTTTCAAAATCCATCAACAACCAAAAGGACCTTATTCCTAAACGCTACACGAGGGGAAAAAAACACTACACAAGCGCAAGAAAACATGCATCACAGCTCTTCTTCCTCTTCTTCTTCTATTCCTTGTGCTCAAAAAACAATCGAAAGAAACAGAAGACTTTATAGAAACAGAAAGATTTCCCCACGCATACAATAGCACAACATCCCGGTTCATTTCCAAACATACACCCCGGCGAAAAGAAAGCGTTGGTGCCGCACCTTCGGAAATGGCAGCCTGGATCTCGGCACATTTAGCAACAACCTCCGCATCAGAGACGCCGTCCTCGTCGGCATGAAAGTAACCATTGTTACCCTTGGCTTCACCGCCAACCGAGACGCCTGAGACGATGTACCATTGCACCAAAGCGAACAGAATGCCGACTACCGCCGCCGCCGGCACGAACCACAACACGAAAGCATCCCCTAGCACCATATTCGCCTGCAACAACTCCCAGAATCAGCAACCTCCCTTACTTCCCAGATGTGCAATACTTTCTTGCTCACCTTTGCCTTCCCGCCAGCCTCCGCGAGCCTTGGTGCGAGCTTTATCGTCTGCAGCGAAGGGAGTCGTCTTTCTCGCTAAGCTCTGCTCTCTCTCTCTCTCTCTCTCTCTCT
>Ga0116229_10003134_pt1 | contig 27153 bp, 12 predicted proteins | sample S1TSphgellanicum_3_FD_87313 | JGI IMG/M metagenome (GOLD analysis project Ga0116229, IMG submission 87313) | Host-associated microbial communities from peat moss isolated from Minnesota, USA - S1T2_Fc - Sphagnum magellanicum MG | ecosystem: Host-associated > Plants > Peat moss > Unclassified... | reverse complement strand
TCCTTATTAAGTTATAAGTAGTTGTATTATAATCATAACATAGTTGAACAATAATATTTTAGTAGGGGCACATTAGTGGCCATACTAATTGTATCAATGGGGATCATAATTGAAAATTAATTGCAAATGTATCATATAATGGATGGTGGAGACGTGGACACATGGCACGATTGCATGTATGTACATTGTACATTAGTTGCAACATAGTTGTTACTTTAGTGACACATTTATGATAATTCTAAAATAGTTGCCACATGCAACTACAATGCAACTCCTAAAAAATCAAACATGGTTGATTACATATGTATGTACAATTTGTATAAATTATCATATAGAAGACCTGTTTTCAACTCACTTGCAACTATAATACAGCTAATTGATTTTTTGACATGATAATTTATTTATTAATACACCATATTTTTAAAGGGATAATTGCATAATAGTTATAATACCCAAGGAATAGTTACATAACAATTGTATACGTATGAAGTTTTTTGAGTTTTAATTACAGGGTAATGTGGTTCGGCAAATGCAATTCCTCATAATGAAACTTTCTACATTGGTTCCACATAGACCTCTTGCATGCCATGTTTCTAAACCTTGATTGATTTACAATGACAAGTCGAGATTTCACTTCCTAAACCATCGTAACCACCCCCACCTAGGTATGTTGTTTTTGAAAGGAGTTTTTTTTTCCTAGGTAATCTTTACAACCTTTAATTGTAGTTGTGTCAAATGTGATTGGATGCATAATTGATTACATTTTTTTCACATACTTTAGTAATGTTTTTTTTTTCTGCAAGACACTTGATTTCCCACTTTTCCATAATTATGTAATCCTATTATGAAATGATGTGATAGGCACACCCCGCCTCTGAGTAGTAGTTTGCAAGTTACTACTTACTTCAACGTTCTGCATCATCAACTTTATGGAAACATCATCCCAATTCCCAATTTTCTTCATGTTTTTCCTTTGCCACATGTGTGATTGAGTGGCAAGATTGCCATTGCCTCCAATAACACTTTTTGTGTAGCCCTCAGCCTTGTGCGATGGAATGTGAGAATTAGGATCCACCCACATCCTATGCGACAAAGTGTGAGAAGTGGGATTCCTTGATGTCCTTCACATCAGATTTTGAAATGCAACACTATTCAATGTGTTATGCATTGGTGTCAAATTTTGAGATGTTATATCACCATCATTTCTAGTTCCACATTTTAGAACATTTGAAGCCTTGCATGGCAAATTTTGAGCAAATAGATCAATGGTCAATTGATGATGCAAGATCGATCCACAACACATTAACTTTGCATGTGCACTCTCATCGTGGTTGCAAATGGGTGCTACATTATCATTACCAAATGCAAAATAACATGGCATCATGAAAGGGCGTATAGAAAAGGAGAATAGTTTAAAATCAATATGGGATTAACCTTGGACAACGTGGTGTGCTTGAAATGGGCACTAATGGACAAGGTAGTTCGTGGGAAGAATATATTCCTTGCCTTGTGCATCATGCTAGTCATTTTTGTAATTCAATTCATGGTAATTAAAATTGTTGCTTAATAGTTCATCTTCATTGTTGTCTTGTTGTGTAATAGACAACAAGTTCCCCATTTGACTTTCTTTCACTATTTTGCTCGTTTTCTTAGATTCTTGCTTGCAACTCAAAAGCAACATAGTATGCACCAAAATATGGATGAAGCTTCATTCTTGTTGTTTAAACCTTTTGTGAAAAAAATGCGAGTAATTTATGATAAAATTGTTCATGGAGTTGTGAGTGAAATGTTTGTGTGACAATTTTTGGATGGTGAACAACAAGGCGTAAATTAATGTTCGTTATGTATAAGTTAATCACATGGGAAATGCTAAATTATTTGGGACCATGCATTAAACAATTGTTGATTTTTTCTTTGGTTGTGCATTATAAACATTGTGTATGAAAGTGCTTTGATCCATCTTGTCATGGATGAGAATTCTTCAATAATGGTACCCTGATTATGTGGAGACATGACTATCACTAATCAGCTTTATGTGTAATATAATCAATAAATTAGACAAATCTACTAGATTATATGGTTGTGTGATTAAGATTAATTAGCTCTGGATGTGATTTAATCAACGATTAAACCCAAATTATATGTAAACATGATCAAGGTTAATCATTTTTATGATAACCTTAAGACAACGCCATTTAAAGGTTATAACTACACAAATTTAGGGCCACATATAGATATCCAAACTTAGTTTCCATTTTAAGTTCAGTTACCTTATCATTTTTTTTTGATAATATGAATTTCATGCTACCTTTAATCACTATTTAAATGCATTGTACTTTTTCACTTTTGTTTTTACTTTCACCCCTTTAATGACCACACTCGAGATACTAATACTATGTTTCTTCACTTTATGGATATCTCTACTAGGCACTGGTGGAGTTATTTTAAGTCATGTTTGTCATGCACTTTTAATCATGCTTGTTTTGCACCTCCAAAGTTGTGCTTGTTGTGCACCTCCAATGTCATGCTTGTTGTGCATTTTCAATACCATGCTTGTTATGCACTTTCAATGTTTTGTGGGTGCAGTCATAATAACATGTACCATAGTAAACATAATATTTGTTTGGTTTTTTCATGTTTTAAAGTTGAAATTTAATTTGATCTCGAAATTGTAAGATTTGTTTATATAGTTGTATTTTTAATATATCATGGGAACATGTGAATTAATTAAAAATTAATCCAATGAATAAAAATTAATAAAAACACTCATTAAGCATTATAACATTTGTTTTTAAGTAGTAAAAGGACTTGTAAATGGATTTCAATTTTTTTCAAAATGACATTTTTGGCCAAATTTTTAACATGAACTTTAATAAAATAATATGAAGATTTTTTTAAAAATTAAAGATTTTTTTGAAGATTTTTTGAAGAATATTTTTGAGAGATTTCCCTAAAAGCAATAAAAAAGCAAACGGGTGTGGCTCGTGTTATCCCACTTGCACCTATGTTTGTTTTGCATTTTGCAACATCATACATGTTTTGCACCTTCAATTTCATGATTGTTTTGCACTTGCAATGTTGCAATTGTTATGCATTTTCCAATGTCATGTTTCTTTTGCACTCTCAATGTGGTGCTCGTTCTACAAAGTTTAGTATCAAATTTGATATTCAACAATGATTAATGATAGGAAGTTTGGCTTGTATCTAGACTGTCTATTCATCACCGTTACCCCATTAAAAGTCATTATGTTCAATAACACAAATGGAACCTTGAGAAATGTTCATTCTAGCAATAGGGAGTGATGATGATGACGGTTGTTGAGAAAGTTTACATTAGTAATTTGTGTTGAGAAGAAGCACAAATGAGTGAAATGAATTTGTGTTGTAGAAAGTTGAATGTTGTAGGAATATTTTTATTGGGCACAATCCAATGTCATGAATGCGTCAACTTTGAGTCTTGTAACGTTTGGTTAGGAACATCTAGAGTTGTTTTCAAGATAAGAACCCAAGCATCTAAAGGTTTTGCCTTCGAACACCAAAGAAGGAAGTTGTTGCAAAGTCAATGAATGCAACAAGGATGTCTTGATCCAAAATCACAAGCTAAGACTGGGTTGTAGATCATGCTTACTACAAATACATTTGTTTCTTGTTGAAATTTGGCATTGAATCCACATTATTTTTCTTGTTGCATCATGTTGTTGAAGGATTGAATGTTATCACCGCTTGTTAGCTCTTATAATGAACTATGGATTGTTTTTGCAACAAATGAGATCCTCTGATGGCACAAGAGTTTGTTGACATTTGCCACCAAAAAAACATCCAAGATTATGTTCCCAAAATATTTCTTGGGCACATCGTTGCATCGTATTCTGTAATCAATTGCAATTAAATGAATCGTGAATCTTGCAAATTTGGAATGTTTTTAGCTTTAATATTAACTCACCATAACAACACATAAATCATTACATAAGAGTTGAATCTTGTTGCAACCTTCCCATTCATATGTGTATCTTGATCTTCTTCTTGAGCTAGTTGAAACTTGAGTTTCTTGACAAGATCTGGGTGAATTATCAGGAACAGATGGTCTAGTTAGTGATGCATGACACACCAAAAAGATGTTATGTGGTAGTAGCTCATGTTTCTTCCATGTTTGTGGAAGTTCCATGAGTGTTGTCATTTCCAAGTTGTTATTATGCAACTTCAAATTGATGACATTTATGCATGAACTAAAGTCAAAACAACAATGGGAGGCTTGCTTTTCGCCTTGACAAACTTGAGCCCATGAGCTTACAAACTGCCAAACACATGGTCCATTGACAATGGCATGATAGAACATGATCTCGAGGGCATATCCCCCATTGTTGAACATCATGAGCTACACTCCCTCATCAATTGAAAGAAAGATGTTCAATAGTTATCTTTACAATTAGTGTTTAGGAACATAGAGAAAAAAAATAAACTTACATCAAAGTGCATGAACATCATCTTGAAGGGAATCAAAGAAAATCTGACCATAAAATTAAGAAAATCCAACCCCACAAATTTGAAAGACATGCATAATTAAGGCCAAACCACATTTTAGAGATTTTTTTAGGAGCTTTAGGAATTCAAACTTGTGCAACAAAGAAGGGAGAAATATCTAATAGACCACCAATCTTTGGGATGTTGGAGCGATCAAATGGGTACAAGTTTTCATAGGAATGAAGCAACCTATCATCCTAAAGTTCTTCAACAAAAATAAGAGACAATGCCTCAACGAAAAATATTTTTGAATCATCATAATTGATAGCAAAAGTCCCATCTTTTTCCCACATCAATTTCCTTACAACAACTAAAAGAAAAAAAAAACCATGAAACATCAAATCCTCATTCATTTCAGCTGGAATTCTTGCACTTTTCATCAATTGGATCTAGGCTTTGTACCTATAAATGGGTGGCAATCTTCCAAAGCTTTTGCAAGTTTTTTTAAAAGTTTGACACCAAATGGCTCCAATGATTTGAGTCCATGATCTTCTTCCTTGTTAGCAACAATAGACTTAAAGAGGAAAATTCGTTCCATGAATCCAACTTTGAGCTTGTAGATGTCGAATCCAATGAGGCATTTTCTTCTTCATCTTACATCAAAGAACATCATCAACATATAAAATTTTTCCATCAACAATTTGTCAGGAAGAGTGTTTCTTTTCTATAGTAGCTATTGTTACTACCACCACAACGACCAAACTTCACTAACCATGAGCTTTTTACCATCATTGGAAAATTGCGCCACTGAAGATCTTTTTTCAGTAAACATCATACCCATACTCATACAAAAGGAAATTGGGTGGGAGGGAGGGAGTCGTTGTCACTGAGTTCTAAATTGTGAGTTACTTTCACGCATATCATTAAAATCTAAGTATGCAAAACAACCAATCGATGATGCGTGGAAATCATCATCATTGTCAAGCTCCAAACCTTCATCAAATTAAAAACTTTACTAAGATTATAAAATTTCCAATTTCAAACCCTAATAAGATTCTAAGATGTCGAGTTCCAAAGCTTAATCAAATGAAACATTAAACCCTAATTGACCTTTAAACCCTAATAAAATTCTAAATTGTCAAGTTTCAAACCTTAATCGTTATTAAAAAATGGCCATTTTGCAACTGGTCCTTGCGATTAAATTTTAGTTACAAACGACATTTGCAATTAAAATCCTAATAATCGTGTTGGACAAGTCGCATTGACATTAGTCGCAAATGATAACAAATTTTAAATGAAAAAAAAATCAATGAAATACGCTTGCATCTTTTGACAAGTCATAAATGTATTGTCACTTGCAACTAAGATGCGACTTTTTTGGTGAATAATGGGAACAAGTTATGTGTTGCCATGTGTCCCAACTTTTAATAATGAATGTTTTTTATTATTTTGAAATAATCTAAAACGTTTAATTTTTATGTTTGGATGGTTTAGATTGTGACATGTGGTGCAATTGAAATTTGCCACGTGGCATAGTAAATTAAATTATCCAAATTAAATTTAAATCAATATTTATATATATAGGTTGAACTAGGTACCTACCTACTTATATATCCACTACCCGTATAAGCTAAACACCAATCTAGATAAGGCCTATTTACTTACCTAGGCCAAATACCTACTTAAATAAGTAGGTAGGTAAAAAAATTGATAGGTAAGTTAAGGAAACAGGTAGTCAGGGGTAAGTACATGAATACTTATATTATATTTTGAGTTAAATCATTTTTATTGGCTCGTCCCATATGCCCATGTTTTTAAATATGAAATGTAAGACAAAACACATTGTTTATATACTTTTCAAGATGAGTATGAAAGCTAAAACATATGGGATAAACTTTTTAATTGTAAGTCATTTACAACTAAAAATGTTTAGTCATCTTGAAAAGTATATAATTAAATAGATAAGTGACAATTAACTAGTCAACTAATTAAATAATTAATCAACTAATAAATCAACTAATTAATTAATAAAATTAATAATTATTTAATGAACAAAATATAAACAAATAAATCAATAAACTTGGTACTTAATTAACTCACAATTAAACTAGAAATTAACTAATTGTTTATAGTAATAATCATCAATATATATGATTAATCAATTAATTATTTTCAGTTATTATTAAATATTAATTAATTTATTAACTATATAAAATAATAAATAATAATTTAAATTATATATTAACTATAATTATCTATCAACCAATTTAATTAACTAGTAATTGGTTAATATTTTAATAATTAGCTCATTATTAATAACTAGTTAATTGTTATTTCTTAACCAAATAAATTAATATAATAACTGAAATATTCATTAATTAATAATTACTAACTAGTAATTATAAATATTGAGTACTAGTGCTTTTAATTTAATAATATACTTAAAACCTAGCCTAGGCTAACTATTTTATTGTAATTATTTTCAATTTCTAGTTAATAATAAATATAAATATAAATATTTAATAGTAAAAATAACATTAATTCAATTATTATTGTAGCTAATTGGTAGCCAAGGTTAACTATTTTATTTTTATTATTCATATTATTACTTCACTCATTATAACTATTTATGAACTATTACAATAACTATTTTATATTTTTTAATAAGTGTATTTTTCCTTCAAAAATATTTTTTTTCATTTTTATATAATTTATTATATTTCCATTCTAACTACTGTAGTAGTTATTATAAAATAATAAAATTCTAAAACTGGAAATAAAAATTATATATCAGTAATTGATTATAATCATTGAATAATTCACAACTAATTAATACTAATTTTAAATTTGAAATATAAAAAAATATATATTAATATTTCCTGGTAATTATTATAATATAATATAATTTCATAATTGATTACTTATAATGATAATAATGCAATTAGTAACTAGCCTAGGTTAGCTATTTTATTATTATTATTATATAAGATTATTTCACTTGTTAGAACTATTATGATTTATTACTATTAAATTTTAATTTTTTAATAAATAGAAAATTATTCTTAATAAGTAAATTTATAAATAATAATATAATAATATATTATTATTTTAGTTATTTTTTCAGAATTACATAATTATTTTTCCTATCATTTAATATCATCATCATTATGGTAATTATGTAATAAAATATTACTATTTTAAAAAGTCAATTAAAGATCATTTGAAATTTAATTTTTTATTACATGTAATTAATATAAATACATAATATAATATTTATATAAAAATATAAAATGTTATTTGTAATAATTTTAAGAAACATAACAAGATGGTGTTGATAAACTTGTAATATGTGAACAATATATTTGGTAAATATCTTACATAAAATTTTAATATACTCAAAATATACATTAATTAGTGTGATCATAATATTGAAGCCATTTATGTTAATAATAATATTTGAATACACATGTAATATGGTTGTTCATATACATTCAAAATATACATTTATAAATCTCAATACACCCAACTATATTGCTTAGAATTCACAAAATACACCTTTGTATATTCACATGGTTACAACTAAATTGGTCACGTTTGTTATTAATGGGACATAAATTATTTTTCTTGGATGAAAATCAAATTAAATGTTGTTCACATGTAAGGATAAACATCAAAATAGTTGCAAACTAATTATAATGTAATCACAAATATGACCAACACAAGAAATAATTGCAAATAATAGTTGTCCAAATGTAGTTGCAAATAACCAGAAGCCGCATGTAGTCGCAAATATAACGGTTACATTTTGGCTAATTTCTACTAATGAATTGACTTAAAACCCTTATCAAATTCTAAGTTGGTGAGTTCCACACCTTAATCAACTTTAAAACCTAATCAAATTCTAAGTTGTTGAGTTCCAAACTTTAATAAAATGAAGCACCAAAACCAAACCTTATCGACCTTTACACCCTAATTAGATTTTAAATTGTCTTTAGGTTTAAATAACATATCATCAACCTCAACAAATTGTCCCATTTTTTATGTGTGACGTAAATCCAAAAGAATGTAAGACCTAGTTTGTTGGAAACATTTTTGCTTACAACAAGATGCAATTTTTTATAAAAAACACACAAATTATAGAGTAATGAAAGTATGTTTAACTTCCTTAGTTTTCATGTTTAAATGTTATTCGTGTTTTCCACCAACTACTATACACTTCAACGGTAAATGATGAACCACAATTCCAAAATCAAACAAATTACATAAAAATTATCAGTAAGTCTTTCATTCCATACAATTTCAAAAAACATTAAAAAAAACCATACGTATTTCAAATATTTTGCATCTCCATAAATGTGTAGCACCTCCATAATTTTATGCAACCAACACACCACATCTCTAATGAATGATGAAAGAGAAAAGGTGGCAAAATGTTTCAGTGTTGTTGAAAGAGTCAACCCATTCATGAATTACTTAGCTAGAAACCTAAGCCTTAATTCCATGTGACATTGGATTATTGTTAGAGAATAATTACTTGGTGAAAATCACTTAATTTTTTTTCATACTTGACACAACCAAAGTACACCCATGAAAATCCCATTTCCCTTCCCCGAAGAATACACTAAACATGAGTAATGTATTCAATATGACATTGTTCTTGATGTAGTTACAAAACAATGTTAAGTAAGAAAAATATTTTCGATTTTTTTTACTATACTCAAACTATGATTAACACTTTAATTATTTTTCTTACACATTATTTGCATGGAAAAAAATGATTTACTTGTTAGAATCTCCCGTTTCAACCAAAGGGTTTAGTGGCCAATCATTTTTCAAATTTTTTTGTCCTTTCATGAACGAAATGGATGAAAAAAAAAAAAAGGTTGAAGGCAATTTCTTCAAGTTAAGTGTTTTAAGGAAAAAGGGGTTTCTTGACAAAATGGTAGCCCCAACCATCTTCCCCTAAGGTAAAAAAAGGAACAACTTTCCTAGGGAAAAAGAAAAAGAAAAATTAAATTCCTTTAGGGAACAATTTCCCTAGGGGAGAAAGGGATTAATTTCCCGGGGGAACAATTTCCCTTGCCCATCACAAACTTCATGGGTCATGATTTAACAATAATAGTCATGTGAAATTTGCTTTCCATAGGTTTGTATGAAATAGACACGAATGCCATTCATCTACTTATATTGTTTGAACATTGATGTCATATGTATTGTTTAGACATGAATGTCATATGCTTGATCACATTGTTTAGACATGAATGTTGTGTGTATATTCATATTGTTTACATATGAAAGTCATGCACAAGACTTCTGTGTTTAAATAATGCATGACATTTGTATGTAAACAATACGAACCCATGAAATAACAAATTTCGCATGGATTTGGAACGAACCCGTAAAACCCATAAATTTATGATGTGAGGAGAAAATGATTAAGGTGTCATGTGGAAAAGCTTTTTCCAAGGAATAAGTCCTCAAATGTTTGACAATAAAATATAGAGGATAAATTTTGTTCAAAGCAAACGTTCTTCATACCATTGAAAAACTTTCAAAATGTAAATGTTTAAAATGACCTTGCATTCTTGATTTGAAGCTACGAGTTAAAAGTAATGATGAAAATAAAAGTTGAGAATTAAAAAAAAGATTAGGTGGATTTCTCCATGGGGAGGAGGGGAGTTGCCTTCTCCTTAGGGGAAAGGGGATTAAGTTGTCTTAGGGAGTAATTTCCTTTAAAGAACAAGTTCTCAAACATTTGACAAAAAAGTTCAGGGAACAAATGTTGTCCAAACCAAATGTTTTTTTGTCCCCTTTTGAATTCCCAACTCTTCTTTTCATCATAAATTTTAGGTCATCCTTCAAATCAAGAACACAAGATCATTTTAAAAATTCATGTTTTGAAAAAATTCCAATTGTATAATTTTTTTTGATTTAAACAATGTTCTCCACCTAAATTTTCTTGTAAAACATTTGAGATCTTCTTTTTGGGGGAAGTTGCTTCAAATTGTTCCTTTCATCACAAATTTTACAAACTTCACGGGTTCATTCCAAATCCATGCAAAATCTTATTTCATAGGTTCATATTGGTTAAACACGAATGTTGTGCATTATTTAAATATAAAAGTTATGTGTACGATTTTCGTGTTTAAATAACATGAAAAGACATACATTCGTGTTTAAACGATAGGAATAGGCATATGACATTCATGTCTAAACAATGCACATAATATCAATGTTCAAACAATACAAGTAGATGAACGACATCCATGTTTATTCCATACAAACTTATGAAAAGCAAATTTTGCACAACTATTATTACCAAATCATGACCTATTAAGTTTGTGATGTTGGGGGGAACTTACCCCTGGGAATTTAATCCGTTTTTCCTTGGGGGAACTAAATCCTTTTCTCCTTTAGGAAATTATTCCATTGGGCAACTTAATCTTTTTTCCTTGGGGGAACATGGTTGGGACTACCATTTTATTTCCCCTTCAAAGAAAATCCTTTTTTCCTTAAGGCATTTAACTTGAAAAAGTTGCCTAAAAATTGTTTTTTCATCCATTTTGTTCATTGAACGACAATTGTTTTTGAAAAAAAGATCAAAGCTTGAACCTTTTGGTTGAAAGGGGAGATTCTAATTGGTATGCGTTTTTTCCTTTTAAAATATTATGTAAATTTTTTTTAAAAATGTAAATCATAGTTGAAATATAATAATAAAATAAAATTCTTGTTGGGCATTGTTTTGCAATTGCATCGAGATCAATGTTACATTGAATTATGAACAACGAGGAATACATGTAAACGATTAATTCTGCAAAAGGAATTTCCTTAAGTGAAGATGTTGCATGGATGAACCTCAAGTGAGTTACTATTTGGTTTCACCTTGGTCACCAATTTTATAGGAAATAGGTCTTTTATATGGGTAAATAGGTAGGGAAATGAAACTATTAAGTAAGGGTTATTTTTACTACCTACTTATTACACTACAAGGAATTTGTGAATATACAACTGGATTTATGACTCATTTTTAATCATAAATACCACATGCGACTTCCTATAATGGCTATTCGCCTTGGAAAAATCACATAAAATTCCAATTGCAAAAGATAATAGATGGCACCAAGTTGTAATGGTAGTCACATACAAGTGCAACTTACATGAACTTTTCATCCATCTAAACTAGTTTATGTGGCATCGTTATTTTGCTCCTAATTTTATAATTAAAAAATGTAGTCATATTATTTGTATTTATTTAAATATGTATTATTTAAATAATTATATATATTCATTAATTTCATTAAGTTTAACCTGTACCATGTTGACACGTGTCACAACATAGGCTAGGCTTTAAAAACTATTTTAGGTTGATAGGTAGGCCAACTATTATGCCTACTTAAGGACACCAAATAAGCATTTAACCTATGTTGGCCAAATAGATAGGGAATATTCGGTCAACATTCCAACATTGAACACAACCCATACCATTTGTGGGGATTGATATTTGATCCTTAAGGATGGAAATCAATTCTTTTACCACCAAGTCACCCCATTTATTGTGGCAAAGTCGTAATGTGCATTCTATTTAACCTACTTCATTTAAAACATTACATAAAACATCATTTTTGAACTTTGATATTTTATTACAAAAAATTCCAAATTACAAGATTAAAATTTTCAATTGAATTTTTTCCAATAATGTAGACAAACATTTTTTTTCCTTTTAAAAATGTAAATTCATTTGAAAAAATATATATTTGATTTTTGTTATTTAATATAATTTCAATGACCATTCCATGGAAAAAAACATTCAATCACATGATTTATAAATGTATAATATAATAATAAATACATAAATAAATTTCATATTTAAATCTTCGATTTATTCTAAAAATTATATTATACAATTTTTTTTTGATATATCATGATTTTACCAATAGAATTTAATTTAGATGTGTGATATATATTTTATTCACATATAATATTTATAAATGGATCATAAATAAATTATAATAAAAGGTCTTTTATTAACCATATTATTTCTGATATAAAAGATAAATTAGATAATAATTGATTTTATGGAACTATAAATCTCATTATGTTTACAAATATAATCTCTTAAATTTTACTTTAAATCATGATAAATTTTTATGTAAAAATAAATTATGTTTTTTTTCATCTTAAACTTCCATTTGATTTAAAAATTCATTTTATACAATTTTGCTTGTAATAAATCATAATTATACTGAAAAAAATAAATTTAAATGTTTGATATTAAATGGGTCATAAATTAGTCTTACTACTTAGCCTATTCAATAAATTAATTACATTGCCTACTTAATAAAATAATTAATTCAAGAAAATCATATATATCAACATGATAAAATGTTTTTAATTTAATTCACATACATATAATTTATTTACAACTTACTATCTATTACTTATCCTACTTATTGCCTATTTAATAGATTAATTACATAGCCTACCTAAACTGTAACCTATTTAATAAATAAATTACATGGCCTAATTAATTAATTACTACCAAAAACATTACATATCAACATGATAGAAAACCTACTATTTAGCCCACATACATATTATTGCCTTCCTATTTACTACTTTACAATTGCAACTTAATAATTGATTAAGCATTTGGCTTAATTGATTAATTAAACATAACATTATTTCATTCAACACAATGAAGTACCTATTATGAATTAACCTACTTACATACTACCTATTACCTAACCTACCTAATTAATTAACTAATTAAAAAGCACTATGATATATCAATATGATAAAATACCTATTATTTAACCACATACATATTACCTACTATCTAGCCCTATTTCTACCATTAATTGCCATGGGTCCTTTGAAAATTTCACAAACCCACCAAATCTTATTACACATTTAATGGTTAATTCATTGAAAAAAATTAAAGAAAAATAATTAGATCATTAAATCCAATAATTTCATTGGCTAATTCATTTTTTCACATTTAATTACATGTGCATTTACAACTAGGATTATAGTCACAAATCAAGTTGAAAAGATGCGACATGATGTCCAATGGGCCTTGAACTACCTTCCAAATTGCAAAAAAAACTACATTTTCATCTATTTTGGGGATGCCACTAAAAACGGATGATATAAATGTATTTTTCATTTTCATCCAAATCAACATTAATCACAAGTATAAGTTGCATATGTAACTGCAAACCACTTTGTAGTCATTTATGTAACTATAGTCATTTTTACCAGGTGCCATGGAAGATAGTCATATCTAAAGTTGCAAAAATGGTTGATTTGGACAGAAGTCACAAATGCATGGGTTGGAATGGATAGGATTCTTTGTAATGTTATCAACTTGCTTGTGGGTTGTTAGTAATTAGGTAGGGAAAAAAAAAACAATTGAACTAACCACCATGACTATCTAAGAAATTGAAATCCAATAAATTTTTTTTTCTTAACCATTTACCATTCATCCTTCATGGTGCACTAGTGGGTGTTGGTTCACTATGGCCATGATGGTGATGACCATTTGATATTTTATGACTAATTTGTTGTAGGGTAATGATTAGTGTTGGTCAATTATTGCTTTTTGACCCATGTAATCAGTCGAGTTTGGGTCTAAATAACAATAACCTACAAATTGGGTATTGATAATTGAACTCAATAATAACCTACTTATTTAGTATTGAATTTTCAAATTTTAATAACATATTCCAATGACCTTGTTATCATCTAGGTAGATTATCAATCTTAATATCCTAAACATTTATATAATATAATAAATAATAAAAAAATAATGATGACTAGTGTACAATTAGTAGTATAACCAATAATTCTCAACCAAGTATTTGAGAAACTAACTTTTATGCATAACCAATGGTTATTATTTTTCAAAAAAAAATTGAGTAAGTTGATAATTAAAGGTATTATTTTGACATTAACATTGAAATTGATAATTGATGGTCTAATTTTTTTTGTAAAAAAAAAATGATAACCTATTCATTTGGTTATTGCCAAAAATCAATAATTGGCCAACACTAGTTATGATTATGCTCATTGTGTCTTCCTACCCCTCTATAACTATGTTGGATTCTTTTGGTGCAACCCAAGGAGAGGTATGAATGAAATGATCTTTTTTGGGTCTAATTGTTTGCATACATTTCTCTGTAACATTGATAGTAGTAGTAGGGTAAACATGCCCCCCACCGAACATAGTTCGATCACTAAACATAGTTTGATAACCGAACACCCCAACAAATTAGCTTGATGTGCGTGAATGGCCACATGCAAAACTACTAGTGTTATAAAATGTTCTTATGATCGAACACTTGGTATTAAAAACATTTGTTCAGTTATTTTAAATTATTCACATGGAATATTGATTTAGTGTGCGGTTTGGGGGTGCATGAGTGGTTGGTATTTGAAAGAAAATGAACGTCACTATGTATATGATATGTTTGGTCATGGGAAAGTAATAACACAACCTCAAGCACTAAACTGAAAATCTTTTGGATGTGCAAAGATTTCTTCCCCCTTGGTAGATTACTTGGAATTATTGTGGCATCAAACTTGAAAAAAAAACAATGATTATTTGAAGTTTAACAATATCTAAATCCTAAACTTTAAAATTATTTGAAAAAACCTAGGGGGAAGTAACATCATACATGATGATCTTAGAGGGAAGCAATTCAATGCAACAGCCGGCTTTATAAAATATTTTGCAATCTAAGATGGTGACAAAATACAAAGTTAACCTTTTTGGTATACCCTACAAATGGACAAAGGCAAGAAGATGTGAACTATAACTTTAAACACAGACATTTTGCCAATATGTCTAAGCAAAACACACAAATTGGGTTTGATTCCAAAGAAATGAATTGATGCCATTTAAAGGTCTAGCAAGACAAAATGTTAGTTGCATGTTTTAAAATTTAGATAAAAAACCAACATGTTCACAAGGTTATTGTGCCTATACAAGTCATTCATAGACTTGTATTTTAACATGTCATCGAGGAAAAATATAGGACTTGCACAATTCTACAGGTTTTTTAGAGCTACGATTACTTCCACATCCAGGCCAAGAAAGAGATATATCTTGAGCTTTGGGATTCATGAGCTTTTTCATTTGATAATAAATATGAACTCAAAACTGCTATAGAAAAGAAGACTCTTCGTGTTGCCAGTAAGGAGAGTGTGGATGCACATGCTCTTGATGCAATGGTTGTTTGGCACCTTTTTTGCAAAAAAATTCATCGTGTTTTGTACGCACATTTTGTTTCACAACCATAGATTCACGAGCTTTCAAAGAAAATGGTTCTGTGTGTCAGGTGGCATGCAAATCAGTACTCAAGTCTCCAATTAACTTCTTCCTATTTTATATGAAAAACTTAAGCATCTATCTCCTGGTCTGGCGTTAAAAAAATCAAAAGAACCAGCTTTGGAAGGTCACAACACAACTCAAGTGTTTTTTCCATGAGAGACAAATATAAAATTAAATTGTATGTGTGTGCAATAATGTTGTTCCAAACTGCTTCTATGAAATAAACGATTGACATGCATGCATAGTCTACACAAGAGTTCATAGACAACCAACATCTATCTCGTAGTAAGTGGATGAGCATTCTAAGAAACTAGCAACCACCAAAAACATTTCCATGTAAAAAAATTGTTCACAAAGACCAAAGAAATGATTGATTAGTATATTGTTCGGCCATCTCCTTCAACAATTATTTCTTTGAAGCTTGCTCCTCCATGAATCGTCAGAAGCACATGTTCCTAACACATCAATGAGAAGACCCAAAAAAAAAAGTTTGGCAGATTTTTCATCTAGCAATATGGAAAGTAATGACAATCTCTCACTTGGACCGTGTATGACTGCAATTATTACCCACTGACTTCATCAATTGTCTACAAAGGATAATGGCCAATGTAAATACTAGCGATGGTGAAGAGGGAGGAGGTTCAGAAATTTTCACTTGTTGAAATAGAGGAGCGGTACCCACAATTTTTGAGAAGTGTTTGAGAATTTGTTCGTGAATGGGAGTGCATTCACCCACCGTAGATTTAGAAGCCCTAAACAAAATTAAATTTGCACCCTTTGTTTAAAGCTGAACGATAATTTTGAAGATTTTTATCAATGCATTTTTCATTCATCTCGATGATAGAGGTAAATAACATTTGATAGTCAGGGTATTATTGTTTGCTAATAGGTGCCAAAAAAACTCTCCATGGGTTGCCATGTGTTTAATGCAGTTTTTTTTCAAATTTTTTACCACCCCAACTTCATGTGAGTATATCTTTCTTATTATTTAATCAAATTGAACGATTTCAAGGTCAATGTGTGCACAATCTAATGATCTACATTTCATCTCCAGACCCCAAATACAAAGGAGATATATTAAGCGAGAGCTCGATGACTAATACATTAAGTATTTAGTCATTGACCAGTTTACCCTAATGGGTTTTGCTTGAACTAAGGTTTACACAATCCTACCCCCAAAGTGAAGGACTTATAGCATCCCCACCTGCCAAAATATTTCTCACATCCAAGTTTAGTTATTCACTTTTTTGCAACCCCGCCCATGAATTGAAACGAGGACCACAAATATGTGGGAACTACTAATAGCAAACCACCTGGACCAATCATTATGATTGGCCGATCAAAAACAGGGAGCAGCAGTCAGATCATATTTATTACACTTTTCTCTAGCAGGTGTTCAGCTTGCAAATTATCATTGGATTTTGTTGGTTTTTAACTATTCTCTAGCAGGTGTTCAGCTTTGTTGTGCCTTTTACCAGCCTTAGCAAACTAAGCAAATATGCAGGGGAAAAACCATTTTCCAGAGCCACACCAGCAAATGCTACTTTCTTCATCCAATTCTAATGTTCAGGGTCACATACTGAGCACCGGTGGGGATGTTCAAACAGAGGAAAGTAAAAAAGGTTTAGCAATTGTTCTAGATGTTAGTGATATGCTAGAACTTACTGTCTAAATATGGCGAATTTAAAGAAAAATAAAATCCTCTGAATGTGGCAACAATTTTCCTTTTTTTTTCCATATCAAAAAAGCCTTTGTACCTGTTGCAAGACGGTTTTTTTTTTCCCCTGTTGCCAGCATGTGAAATTTTGCTAAGAACAGAAACACTGTATACACAGAAAGTTTTTCTTGTACATACCCCAATTGGTAAGCTTCAACATTTTGATGCTGAATATGTAACATATTTTCTCCTAAGATTCCTGCAGATACACTAAAATATAATAATTAAAATTTTAATTTTTGTACTTGTTAAGTACACCTGAATAATGCTTAATAATCTTTCAAAACTCCAGAATTTTTTTCCTCATAATTAATTAGTGCTGAACCTACCTACCTACAAAGGGTATTCAAAGACCCGTAAGACTAGGGTTTGGCCAAGAAGTAAACTCTGTTCTGAACATAGTATTCTCTCCTGTTGTTGTTGTTGTTGGAGGAGGTGGTCCTTGCAGGCTAAGTGTTCTTTCAGGTGTTCCTTCCCTCTCCTTATCTGATATGTTTCTGTGACGAGGCTTTAAGTATTTGATTTGTTCATGTCCCCTTGCAATCTGCCCTTGTTGGTGGTTCTTTCTTTTTGCCTGGACTTGGGTCCTTCCATCTTGTACCTTTCTCTCTCCCTTTTTGTTGGGTTGCTTTGTTTTATTGACATTTGGCAAGTTTTCATCATCTCCTGACTTTTGTAGGGTGGTGGTACCCCAGCAAATCTGCAGAGGAGACAAGAGCATTCGAGCACTGTAGCTTCATCGAAGAACCAAACGTTGTGCAACATATTTCAGCACACTTTTTTGTACACCATCCTGTACATGCAAGTGTTAGGATATTTCTTGCAGATCGTAGAGAGAGAGAGAGAGGCCCATAAGCCACTGATGCTGAGTTGAAGTACCAAACCTCTTGTAATGCACTTCAACACATTTTTGCATAACATCTTTTACATGCAAGTGGTAGGACATTTCTCTCAGAGTGAAATAACCATGGAGAGAGAGATTTGAGTTTGAAGGACAAAACATCCTCCAATGTACTTCAACGCACTTTTCATACGTCATGTACATTCAAGTGGCAGGACATTTTTTCTCTGAGCTAATAATCATGGAGGGAGAAATCTAAATTGAAGGACAAAACGTCCTCCAATGTACTTCAATGCACTTTTCATAACGTCCTGCACATGTAAGTGATAGGACATTTCTTGCAGATGGTAGGGCATAATTTCCCTCACACTCTTAAGGAATAGAAACTCTTTTCAAGGATGGATCAATATATTAATTGAGATTGGTGTTTGTTGGCCTTGCCTACCAACAAGGCAAGGATATTTGTGTTTAGATTCATTCTAAAGAGTATAGTAGCTTAAGGGATTTTGGCCCCTAGGTAATAATAATAATAGGTCTATTCTTATATGAGGATTTTTGAAAAATGATATTTGAGCTTGTGTTGAAACTTGAGATTAGTTATACAGTTATGATATCTTGAAGGATTTTGGTTTCGTTTTAGAGGATTTTTTTGAAGATTATGTTTTTGCTATTGTGAAATATTTGAATTTTCATAATTCTTCTTTTGCCTTAAGGTACTTACTAATGTAAATGGCAAGGCCGCAGTGTGACACACCCCTTGTTTAGCCCTCCCAAACCATGGAACACTTTTGTCACACTTTTTTTTGTTGCACTTTTCATTGGAAACTTGTATATCTTTTAGTGTTGAAGATGATCCCACTTGGGCCAACAATTATAGCAAATTCTTTGTAGCTCTAGAGGCACTTGTCCAATCATAGCATTAAGATAGATGCTGCATTGAATTTGTTTCCATCAGTGTGTGTTGTTTTCTTGGGGCAATTTTTTTTGTGTGGATGTGGCTCATTGAAGTAGCAATTATCCATAAGACAATTTAGCCAAATTTGGCTAAAAAAATGAAATAAAAGTATTTAAGGATTTTTCTATATTGTTTGCTACCAATTGGAACTTAACATAGAAATCTGGACATTTTTTAAATTTCGAAGTTTCAAAATTCAGTGAATAGATATCCAGGACACTATTTTTTAATGAAAAAAGTTGCCAAATGGCAAAATTTCGCCATTAAAAAAAAACTTGATTTAGTATAAGGATAGTATATTAATAATGTTTTTTTGGGGGTTTTACCATGGTACAAGTGAAGTTGTTAGTTCACCAAATGCCCCATGTAGGTGCCAGTTCACCTTCACCTAGAGTTACAACCTTTTTATCAAAGGTTTAGTGTTTAAGGTTTTTAACCTGTGTTGGCACAATATTGATTGTATTCATTACCTGGCCAGGTACTAGGCAATTTGAAAAATAAAAATAAAAATAAAAATAAATAAATAAATAAATAAATAAGATTTTGAAAAATTATTGAACCCACCTGATATCAATTTGCATCTGTCTAAAATACCCCCAGTTATTATTTTGTCTGGATATTATTTTTGGCATAATTCACATATTCATGCATATTCATCCAACTGGAGAACCTCCTAATTCCCAGCCATTATGCAAAGGATAACACATCACGAGTCATTTTCCCTTCTCACTTAAGAGCCTTGCTACTATCCAGTGGGGTTAGGGTTCAGAGATAACCAACTTGCTTAAAATGCGTGTTCTCACACCCAAATATAGGTAGGGTGCCAATGCTTTTCCAAAGTGATATTAGAACCCGTTGAGTGATGACAGGTATGTACCAATTTAATACCAAAGAGGTAAAGATTTTATACTTCGTTTTTATCATATTGATCAATTGGTCGATTTCGTAATGCCCTGGCCTGAACTCAGCCAATTACCCCAGTCATTTCCCAACATCCAGTAGACATTTGTCTGAACCCTAAAGACTATGAAATCCTTTCCCGGGATAATAATTTTTTATATGGATGGATGTTTCAAAGAAAAGTTGTAACCCTAATTGAGATCTTTCCAATACAAAGTAACATCATGTAATTTGAAAGGATGAACAAAATTTCCTTTGTATCCTGCATGGTAAAATAATAGACGTGTTACACTACTTGCCACATCTGTTCAATATTGAAGGTTCCTAAGGTGATTCAAAAGGATGGTTCCTAGATTGAAAGTCGGTTACCAAGGTAAAAAGACTTTTGAGCTGATTCATTTTCAACCGGGTTAGGCTATGTGGCATATTTTTCACAAATCCCGTGAGATCCCAGGACAGCTTACAGTTTTTGTAAGGTGATATGGAAAGGTAAGGAAAAGGTAAAAGCAAAAAGGAAAGTGCTCAAAGATCTTTCTGCAGGGCAAGGTATTCTCCTGTTTTCTTGGAGGAGTTGTGTCATGTGAGGTAGGACAAGGGTGGAAAGAAAATGGCTCTCCCTATACAGAAAGTCCACCACGGCATTCCATGGCTAACTTTGACAATTTATAATTTCATCATTTCCAAGCCTAACTATCTCACTTCTTTCTTTCTTAATAAGATCATCTCCAGCGGTGATCAGTATGTGATCCTGCACAGTGAAATTGGATGAAGAAAAGTCAAAATATGCCGGTTTGGCTGAGGAAAATGGTTTGGCTCAGCATATCCGTACCCTTTGCGGTGGCTGGTAAAAGTCGCAGCAAAAGAGTGTAATAAATAAGACCTGACTACTGCTCAGTGTTTCTGATTGGCCCATGGTAATGATTTGTCCAGGTGGTTTGCTATCAGTAGTCCCCCACCTACTTGCTGTCCCAGTTTCAGTTTTATGGTTGGGGTTTCAAAAAAGTATTTAGGTAACTAAACTTGGACGTGAAAATTAATTTTTACAGGGTCACGTTCTGAGTGTCACATACTGAGGAACTCTGGAGATGCTCTATCTCACTCTTTTTCTCTACCCACCAGCATGGATATGAAAAGACAAATTAACTGCTTAATTTTTCTCATGTTCATGAGATTTTTATTAATTCAATTAAATTTGACATTGACATAAATAATGATAAACTATGAGAAAACATATGAGAACAGAAGAAAAGAGAGAAAATAAATAAAATTGATTGTGTCACTAGTAGTGTGCAACAACATGAAGCCCAAGTTATTTCAGAATTTAAATAATTGACAATTTTTTAAAATTCTGAAATAACTTGGGCTTCATGTTGCTGCACACTACAAGTCAGTTAAAATTGTCTGACCCTTTGTAAAAAAAAAACCAGAATCAAAGAACCGTTGGTCCAGGTTATTTCACCCCTCTTAATGAACCAATGGATTTGATGAAAGAATCAACATTGAACAGCTGCAGTTAGTGGCCGGTTATTTGAAGTTTTGACATTTAAAAAAACTGTGGTTGTATACCAGAATCAGACCTTTTGATTTTAAAAACAAAACCATGGTTATGAATCCTAAGAACCGCCCTGATAACCGGTAGGGTCTGTTTGTGTTTGTAACAAACTTCCCTTGTGCAGTAACCCCATCCATGAACAAGTAGATCAAACCAGAATTTTCCAACTATTCATCCAAGTACATAATCCTATACTCACATAATCCAACGAATAACAATGGATCTGCGACTAAAGAAGAATGGATGAATGAATACTGTCTCATTAGGACGGTAAACAGTTGTGAGAATGAAACTAATAACCTTTCCATACCAAAACGTTTTACCAATATATAGTCATCCAGTTTCTTGGATGAAAAATTCTTCATACATGCCGTAGCTGGCTTCAGGGATAAAATTTCGTGGATGACATGTCATCATATATCACTTCTGCTGAGATGACATTTTCTTGGATTGAAGCTTATTGGATGAAAACGTGTTAATGTGTCTGTCACTTTCTGGGATGACATTTGTGTCTGGCTTGGAAATCTCTTGGATGAAATGTCTTGATATTCGTCACTTTCTGGGATTGCATTTCTTGGATGAAATCTCTTGGGATGAAAAGTTTTAATTTTGTCACTTGTTCTGGGATGACATTGTCTTTGATGAAAATTTCCTGGATGGAAATGTGTTAATGTGTCTGTCACTTCTGGGATGACATTTCTGTCCAGCTTGAAAATCTCTTGGATGAAATGTCTTGATGTGTCACTTTCTGGGCTTACATTTCTCAGATGAAATCTCTTGGGTTTGAAAGCTCTTGGATGAAATGTCTTAATTTTGTCATTCTTCTGGGATGACATTTCTTTGGATGACAAACTCCCAGATGAAAATGACTTGAGATGTGTCAGCTTCTGGGATTACATCTCTTGGATGAAATATTCTGGATGAATTTTTTTGATGTGTCACTTTCTGCGATTACATTTTTGGATGAAAATTTCTTGATGTGGTCACTTTCTCGGATGAAATATCTTGGATGAATGTCTCAATGTTGACATTTCTTGGATGTCTTGGATGAAATGTCTTAATCTTGACATTTCATGAAATGTCTTGGATGAATGTCTTAATGTTGACATTTCTTGGATGTCTTGGATGAAATGTCTTAATCTTGACATTTCATGAAATGTCTTGGATGAATGTCTCAATCTTGACATGCGATGACAGTTTTTGGATGAAATCGGAGCGTCACTGTTACCGAAGCCTATTTGTTTTCGAAGCCGTGCGTGGATGTCCGGAGACTGCATCGGTACCGTGGCCGTCGCAGAGAAAGGAGAATGTTGGCAAGCTCACGTCCAAAGGATCCAAGCTCCCCCACTCTTACTAGCTAGCTCCTCTTCGTCGTCTGGCCTTACTTTATGAAGCCGAAGCGAAATGAGGAAACGAGGAGACACAACAAAAGTGACAAGAGAGACTAGGTATGTGATGCTGTACTACTGTTGTTTCTTGGAAAGATGAACATGAGTTTCTCTGCATCTTCTTTCTTCTTCTTCTTCTTTGTACAGGAGCGCAAGCAATGCAATCTATATCTTTGAAGCGGCGCAATGATTCTTCACTTGTACAACAAGGAAGTCGGAGTTTCCAGAAGATTCAGTCACAGTTGTTTTGTTCAGAGCAATTTGTTCGGTGAAAGCAAGGCATATTAGAAGACAGAGAGCGAGAGGAAGAGGAATCGGAGCAGGAGTAAGGAGGAGTCATGACGTTTGTGTTGGATAGCAACTATTTGGCTATTACCGCGATCGTGACGGTATGTTGTGGATCATACTTTGTTCTTTCTTCTCGGTGAGCAATTTGGAGTGTTTGTTGTATAACCGTTTGTTGTGCTATGCGCTCGCAATAGTACAGACAAGTTTCGGTTATATTCATCCAAGAGCAAGCAATAGGGATTCAATCAATAGCTGATAGTGAGTGGGGATGTGATGTTCTTCATCATGTGCAGGTTGTGTATCAATTCTCCTTTTTTGTAGTCGCTGCGACTTGCAGGTTTGACAAGGTCACCGATTTTGCCGGTGAGTGAAGCCTCAGCTTTTGTGAGGCAGGGGAATGTTCTTCTTTGTTTGCTTTCTGGTGTTATCACTTGTCTTCTGCAAGAGGAGGGATTGAATTAAGATCAGCTACAATATATATTTGTCTATACATAGAGGTTTGAAACTGTGAACAGAGTTTTGCAGATGTCTTGTCCTTGTAAGGCATTAAACAAATTACAATCATGCACTTCTTCTTCTTAATTGCTGCTCAATTGTTGCTTTCAACAGTCCTTCAATGTTCTTCAACAGCATTTCAGAAGAAGATTGAAACATGTTTCGGTGACATCATCATGTAATCTGGGGGGATGGTGGCAGGTGGTTCAAACTTTGTGATACTTGCACTGCTAACATTCTTCCTACATCACACATGGTACTTTCGACAAGTATGGAAACAAATCTTTCGTCTCTCTTGATATTTTCAATCTCTCTCCTCAGTGTGATTATGCAAAAGATCTTGGATTTTTCATTTGAATCTCTGCTCAATTTGGGCTGCCTTTCAAGGATTTAAATATGTTCAGGACACTACAAGCATTATGAGCTGTGCAACAAATGCATTCCAGGCCTGGAGATGGGATGAGGGAGTGATGGGGGGGATGTGTGCATGGTATTTTTTTTTGCAGATAGTGCTGACTGCATTTGTTGTAGTATGGGGCATGCGTCTTGCCATCTTCTTGCTCCTCCGGTTAATCTCTGCTCTCTCCTTGTATCTCCATTATGCTTTGAGCTTCGAGATTCTGTGTTAAGAAATTCTGATAACCTGCATATGTTGGTTGTGTCTGACTGAAATGTTGTTGCTGCTTCACTCAAACAGGATACTTGCATGGGGGAAAGACCAGCGGTTTGATGACAAACGGGACAATCTGTTGAAGTTTGCTTTATTCTGGTTGTTTCAGGTTGGTTCTTCTTCTTGGATGCTTCATCTGTTTTTTCATGACTATCTGTGGCACAGAGGTCCTTGACATTGAGGTGAGAGGCATTAATATCTGAAGAGAACCTTATCTCAGCTGATTTGCTCCTGGCACAACACTGCAAATCAAGGAGTGATTGTCATACAGGAGCAGTCTGGAACTAATTGCCAAATTTCTTCAGCTTGTCTTGATTTTCATTTGCTTGCAGGATCAGTAAACTGGATGTTAAGAAGTGATTGCAATGACCTAACTGGAACTCTGATGATAAGATAAAATGATCACAAGTTGTATTGACAAGTGCTTGAATGCTTGGTCTTCTTGTCACTGATTTTCTTGAGCATCTGACAAAAGCTGTTACTCATCTTTGGGATGCTGTAATGACCACTGCTGGTGTTGGTGGATGGCAGGCAGTCTGGGTGTGGACAGTGACCCTGCCTGTAACAATTGTCAATGGAAGCAGCCACAACCCAGGAGTTCGAGCAGTTGATATAGTTGGCTGGATTCTGTGGCTAGTGGGGCTTGTGATTGAAGCCATTGCAGATCAGCAAAAACTTAACTTTAAGAAGAGTCCTGGCAGCAAAGGCAAATGGTGTGATGTTGGGGTTTGGAAATGGTCAAGACATCCAAATTATTTTGGGGAGGTGAATAACTCCTGTATCTTTGTTGCTTCTTATAGTTCCCAATCTTAGAGGGTACAGTAGGGCTGTTGTGCTAGATGGGTATTCATGCAGTTTGCTTAAGATATGCAGAGGCTTGTGGGGTAAAAGTTTCAGGAGCAGATCAGGATTTGAACCAGAGGTAAGTTCAGCTGGGTTTTCTGTGGAATACACACTGCATGTTATGATGGATAATCATGGTCCCTTCGTGGTGATTGTCCACTTGGGGATGTTGCAATGTTGGTCATTGATCTCATACAAACCTTCTCCTTGCAGATACTGTTATGGTGGGGAGTGTTCATTGCTGCTACACCAGTGCTCAAAGGTGGCCAGTGGGCAGTTATTGTTGGTCCAATCTTCATCACATTACTCCTCCTGTTCCTGAGTGGAATCCCCTTGCTTGAGGTAAACCTCCTTTTGCTGAAAGTCTCTTTTTTTCTACTGACAGCTTGCTCTTGTGATTAATCTCTCCAGAATCAGGTGGATTCCATGGTTAATTATCTTCAAATTGGATTTCTCTGCTCCAGTTCTGAAGTTGAGAAGATTATAATTGATCTGACTGGAGATGTTGCGATGTGTGATCTAGGAATCTGCTGACAAGAAACATGGAGGCAATCCAGCATACCTAACCTACAAAAAGAGGACCAGGTTAGAAACAACTCTCAGCTTCTGTCTCTTGTCTTCTTTGAGTACTACACATTGGTAGTGGGTGGTAATGTGAGATAGGGATTTCAGGCCACTTTTATTCACATAAGAGCTTACATTTGCTATTTTCTTGGCAGTCCCTTGATACCTCTGCCACCTGTAATATATGGAAATCTACCGAGTTGGTTCAAATTGGCTTTCTTGCTGGAGTTGCCCTTGTACAACAAAGCACTGGTGCCTCATGAGGAGCAACTGCAACCTGGCAGCTCACCTGAGTCTGTGTGATGGGTTGGTCCATCTTGTTCATCCTAATGTGAAGTTTTTCTTCTGCCAATTATTTCTGCGAGCATTTGCAAAGACCAAGGCATACCGAGTTGGATTCAACTCATTGAAGCACAAACATCTCATTCATTATTGAAGCAGGAAGAAGATCCGACTCATTCTTGAAGCAGCAGACACATTCCACAATATAAAATTAGGTCGTATTTGGCCTACACTAAAAGTAAACCCCCATCTTCTGACAATTGTGTGCGATGACGGATGGACTGTATCTCTAAACAGTGAGGCGCCGTGGGATGCTGCAGATTCATGAGTCCGAATGCTCTACAGAGGCATGTTTCCTTGACTTAAATCACTACTGCCTGTTGTTAAGAATAGTATTCAGGAGTAATTGGAGAAGCATCCCGCATGTTTTGAGCAGTAGTTAGTATATGGCAACATATTCTGGTGTTTGAAGAGAGGGAAAGTGGATGATTTCTTTTCTTGAACATCCACTACGTAATTGTTGTATAATTTAGATTTCGTTATATGAATTCAGTGATTTCATCCACCTCTGCAGTTCAGCTACAACTGACAATCCTCCCATCATGTTTAGAAGAAAGTAGATGAGTAAATTGCAGGTGAGGATGTGTAAATTCCAAATTGTGGATGACTACGTTTCATGTACCATGAATTGAGCATTCTTCAATTGAAATTTTATTACAAAGTGATTGGTTCATTTGTAAAGGAAAAATGAAAATAGTCATGAACTCTACAATCTTATATATTAAAGTTACATGTCTGTCTGTCTGTCCGTCTGTCCGGGCAGTTTCCGGGCACTGCCCGGACTTTTCTTTCTTTTTTTTTTTTT
>Ga0116229_10003133_pt1 | contig 27159 bp, 14 predicted proteins | sample S1TSphgellanicum_3_FD_87313 | JGI IMG/M metagenome (GOLD analysis project Ga0116229, IMG submission 87313) | Host-associated microbial communities from peat moss isolated from Minnesota, USA - S1T2_Fc - Sphagnum magellanicum MG | ecosystem: Host-associated > Plants > Peat moss > Unclassified... | reverse complement strand
ACATAACCATCCCTTGTGAGAATCAGGATGCCCTTTTTGCACCCATGCATTAAAGTGGTTATGAAATCTTCATCCAAGCAGTGAAGAAGGATTATGGAATCATTGGGCCAATCATGTGAGCCCAAAGGGGGGTACATTGTCGCTAACTAGTAGATTGGATCAATAAATGAAATGAATTAGGTCGAAGGTTATGGGTTGAATTAGGTCAATGACAGCATCAAGATTCTCTCAAGAGATGGTTATGTCCATATGAATCTGCTCAAAATTTTTGCACAAAGAATTATACAAAAATCTGCACCTTGAGTTCTGTTTGCATTCCAGAAGCAACAGGGAGACTCAGTAATGATGTTGGTTACCACTAAAAAGGCCCATTGATAATAACCCTCCCCCTGGTATCATTCAAGTTGCAAAGAGCTTCTAAGTGTAAGCTTCATTTCCACTTTGAAGAATGTTTAATTAATTGGTTGCAATCTAATAGATGTAGCATGACCGGACTTTAAGTATTATAAAGGAACTCTTATTGGGTACTTAGAATTGATTCATATTTGCAATTTTGGTTAATTTGAAGAGCATTGAGAGATGACCTGATAAATAGTGTATGGATATTTCAGATCTGATAACATAATAGCTATTAGCAACCAATCAGCAAGCATAAAAAGAGGAAACCCGACTCTTAAGACAAGAGAACAAGGTGGAAAAACAAACCTTAGGAGTGGTTTGACCAACAACAATAAGCCATCAACATGCTTAGAGTAGGGTAACACCCCAAGAGTGGGGCATTCCCAAAATAAGCACCTGCCCAAATCAGAGCCAAGGGGCGCTTATTTAAGGTTTCTGCCACTGCCTTACATTGGTTAATGCCCTTGGAGCAGGCTGGTGAAAAACACCAAACAGAAATCTTTCTTTTGTTAAGCAAACCGCCAGTCTCATTCAAAAGAGGCTTTGATGAGTACCCAAGTTTTTTTTCCCCTTGAGCAGATCAATTTAGCTCACAATTGAGCTACAAAAGGCTTTTTTGGAGTTACAACTTAGTCTTAAAACTGAGTATTGACAAGATTAGCAGAACCCAACTCTTCTCAGAAAGGACATGAACTACTTGCAACTTGGGAAACCCACAAGTCACTTACCACTACTTGCAGGATATAAACTACTTGCATTTATAAATCTCAGCTTCATTGTGTTTTCATGGAACTTCCAAAGCCACATGCACAATGAAGGAGAGGCAACACTAAGTTGCTTCAAACTTTTTAGTAGCTGCACTGAAAAAACTACTACAATTTAAAACTTAAAACTTCAAATTCTGACAAACTGGATAAGTGCCCACGTTCAAGAGGATTTTCATCTGACCCAATGTTTCTTCCTTTATGCCAAAGTTCTTGAAGCATGTCTTTTGACCTAACAGATCTTCAATCTGTGATCCAAAAACTCCACTGATCAAGAAAGGAACATCACAACTGTGCTCAGGTTTGAAGCTTGATTCCGTCCCAGTGACAAACTTGATCACCCATTGACTAAAAACCAAAAAAGGGGAGTTCTACAAATCCCACATGATGGAGTATTGCAACAAGCTTCATAGAGGCTTTCACAATGCACATATCTGAACCATGGCCACAGGGAGGTGGAATTAAGCATTACAGGCTATTGTCAGAGTGAGGAAGGGGCAATGTCATCCTGAGCAAAATGCTTGTCAAATTTTGTCCATCTTGGTCTTGCAAACGCCACAAAACCATGAACATCAAATTTGCATTCCAGAAAAAAGGTTTTTATGTCCAAAGCAGTTTGAAGACCACCTGCAAATTTTGCTCCTGATAGCTTCTATCACTTCTTTGACCTCTGATCAAATGAATATTCTTCTGTGAATCAAAGATATAATTACTGAGGTAAATGGAAAGGCCACATGGTGATTTGCCACCACAACTAGAACTGAAGGCAAAGAGTTTGGAGCTTCTTCTCAGTGCAGTCAAACGGCTCAGGCCTCAACTCTCCTCATCATAGCAATTTTGTGTGCTGGCCTGGTATCTAGAAAGGCAACTTTTTGTAACTGATCCTAAATGCCTCCTCCTCCTCCTCCTCCTCCTCCTCAGTCCATATACATTAGCAGAGGATGTTCTTCAGAAATCCATAATCCAATTATGACCCTTTTGCAAACAACCTAACTGTTACCCAAGCTTTCACTAGACTGGGAGATTGCGCACTCTTGATGAGCACAACTGATCATTTTCAGCACTGTGCAGAATCAATCTACATGATGATGCTATCAGGAGAACTAAGTATTTTGTTAAGGTTTAGCTTGAAAGAAGAAAGCCAGCGACTTTTGGAGTGCTAACTTCTGCAGCACAGGCTGCATCGATCTGGAGTTGCACAAGAAAAATGAAGCTTCAAATCAAAAGCTTGGGAGTTGGGTACTTATGGAACATTTTTTATAATTGTCACATGGAGTTGGTGAAAGGAGTGAGTGAGTGAGTTTGTTAGTTAGGTAGTCATGAAATGTTTTCATAATTGTCATGGTGACATCACACTAATGAACCTTAATCCTTGTTTAATCTAAAGCTAGTTTTGATTACCATCTTCACTAAAATTGCCTTTGTACACAAAATTCTTACCATTTATGTTCTTGAACCCCCTTTACATTCGATTGCCATTTGCCATTGTAAGAATAATTCTTTGACTATATTTTAAAGGCTATTTATTGGTTTCATTTTGTTTTTTTAAAAAAATAATATGATGTAACTTCTCATTTCATGTCTTCATGTTTTGCTATACCAATTGCACAAGTAATGTGAAAGCACTCAAAAACCACTAATGCACCTTAAACCAAAGCCTACATTGGCCTCCCATCACCCCTTGCTATGTGTTAAAAAGTCATGCATACATTATTATAGCATATTAATGTCACTTAAAACACAACTTTTGGCCCGTGTGATATAAACTTTTAATGACATAGTTCATTTATATTAAAATATTAATAAGAAGGGTTTGGGACTTATAAAAACATGTTTTATATAATAGGCCCAGGGGACACTAATAAAAAAGAAAATGAAAATATGTGAGTAAAAATATAAGGTGCAATATATTGGTTGTTGGATAAAAATTATAAATTACTTAGTTAACAAATAGGGTACATTCAAATAATCAATTTATTATAATATAGGGTATGTGATAATCTGAAATAATGGATTATAATTAATATAGTGTGGTTTTAATATGTATATATTAAAAAATAAAATAATAATAAGGTGATAAAAAATAAATTGGACAATTATCTAATACCCCTTCAAAATGGTTGTTTGACGCATGTAGATCCCAAATTTTACATTAAGTGTTTCCCTAGGGATAATAAAGTAAGCTAATATCAAAATTTTGCAAGGCTGAAATAGAAGCACCTAAAACCACCATTATACCCAAAAAATTTGAGGTTTGTAATGACCTTCTAACACCACTTGCTATGTGTGCAAAAATTGAATGTACTTGTATTATGATGGATTGATGGTAATTAAAACATAACTTTTCACACATGTGCTATAACATTTTAGTAACATTATTTATCCACATTAAAAGGTTAACAAAAATGGCTTGGGGGTGTTACAACAAAAAAAATTAGGTGAATCTTTTCGTTATGGCAACAAATGTTTTTAGTGTAAATTCAAAAACATTTGGTAAAAATTAGAAAAATTGGTCAAACTTTTGAAACTAAGTTTTTAAAAAACCCCCTAAATATAGTACATTTCAAAAAGTAGGACATTATTAGAATTAAGTTAGTTTACAAACTAAAAAACTTTAAGGAAATCATGAGTTATTTTATAAAAGTCCAACATTTTCAATTCCAATTGGAGGAGTTTTTTGTTTTCTTATAGTTTTCCAAAACCAAATTGCAATGGAAAGTCAACAAATATTCATGCTATATTGCTTATTTCAATGGTTCTAGGTGTTTAGATACCTTAATTTTGTTTCTCCACAAATGTGCCATACTTATGTAATTTTTAAAATTTACCATACATTTATCCACTTATGCCCACATGGTACATGTACATGGTATAGGACGAAATATTTATTCCTACCCTTATTTTGTGAGCAAGGAAAATGTTTATCATTTATTTTTACCTTTATTTGGATTGGTTAGGTGTAATCACAATCCAATGAGCCAAAACCATGGCAATTGTGGCAAGTTGTTGTTTATTCATTCATATATATGTTAAGGAATTCAAATAAAAAATCTATTTGATGACTTTTTAGGTTTAGGTTTTGATTTAAAACATTTGAAAATGAACACCTATCAAGTATTAGAAGAAATTAATTTTGCCAAGGACTATCAAAAGGACTTATATAATAAAACCATTTTGATGGGAAAAAAAATGAGGATTAAACCTATTAACCACATTAAAAAAACATTCATACCCCAAAAAATGTGGAATTTTAAAACTTTAAAAGCTCAAAATCTTACTTGGCTTAGAACTTATTTTGAACATGTACACTTTCACCTAATAGATATATATTTTGAAAAATTTACAAAATTTACATTTATTCAAATCCAAATGCAATATAATGAACTAAAGTTGTCCTGTCATGCAATTGTTTAATCTATGTTTATTCTCGGAATATTTTGGATTAATTTTAAATATATATCATTATGTTAAGGTTTACATTACACATTTGTCAAAAATAAGTCAATTTCCAAAATTTAAATGTTCTTTTAAGTAGTAAAAACATAGGTTACAATTGTTTTAAAAATGCTTTCAAATATTTTTTATTCATTAGATTGATTCCAAAGTTATTCACATGACATTCCCATGATATATTATGAATGTTGTTAAATAAGCAAATCCAAAAAGTTCAACACCAATTTAAATTTTCATTTAAAAATATTACATATTAAGTAGTGGTTACAACCAATGATCTTTTTTTCAATTTTTGGATGTTGCATCATTGGGTAGCATCCCAAGAAGGATTTAACATTAAATGAATTTTAAAAACTAACATGTTTAAATATTTAAAAAATAATTAAAAATGATATTGAATTAAAATCAAAGTCCAAACGTGGTAAAAAAATTTCATTTTTTTTCAAAATTTGAAGAATATTTTTAGAAAACATATTGTGAAAAATATTCTTTTTTATTTTTCATATTTTGATGAAATTTTTGCAAAAAATAAAATTGTGGTTACAATTATTCTAATACATATTTGCATGATTAAACCCACTCAAAAAATATATTGAAACTAATATACCCACCCAACATTGGTAAATAACCTTGATATAACACATTTGGAAAGAGGAGCATGGAATAAATTGAATGGTGGTACACTTGCCAAGTGAAACATTTTGCTTTATTTGGGATAAAAGACAAAGTTGAATTTAGGTAGGGATCAAACATTTGTTTTATTTTGCAACATATGTGGAACATTTGTGGACATTAAGATAATGAATGTTAATTATTTTTGTCAATGGAAATAATTGAATGGGTCAAAATGCATTTGTGTATATATGTTCAACTTATAACCTTGCCTAGTGTTGAAACAAACATTCAAAGATTCTCAATCAATTTACATGTTATCATTGATACATTTAACTACTTAAACTTAATTAATTAGGCTAAACCAAATTACCTAATAATAAAATTAAAACCTAGGAACTATGGTTCAAATGACTTTTGGTGATTTGGGATTCTAAAATCACTTCTGTGCGTTTTCTAGATTTTTGGGTGTGTTTATGCAACTTTGCATTTTGCGATTTTTCTTTGTGCAAGTTTTCCATGTTTCTTACATTTATGGAGCTTGGATTCTTGTGTTTTGTTTCATGTTTGTAAGTGAGCTTATGTTTTGGCTTGGGTTATGATGCATTAAGTATGAAGGTGGTTGTTACTTGATGTGTTGTTGGTGGACAATGAAATGTGGTAGCATGTTACATATTTTCTTTGTACTTGGGGCTACTTTTTATTGCCAATTTATTCTCAATTGTGCTTCTTATTGATGTGAAGTAAACTTTCAAACTTCTAAACATTATAGATCTTTAAGCGTTACACTTGTTTCTCTTTTTTTATGTTGGTAGAAAATCCACACCTTATTAAAATTAGGGTTACATGGCTTTACATTATATGTGTTCAAAATAGTGGTGCACATGGTTTGCATTTTACTACCTTCTTGCATTGACCCAAGATTTAAAGCTTTGTGAATGTTCACAAATCTATATCAAAAGATTTCTTGAACTTGTGTCAAAATTTTCTTTACCAAAAATTTATTGTTGACATTGTAATTTGTGGAATTTTTTGACAAATTTTGGTTAGGAGGTTGGATCATCATATGAGTGAAATGGTAACAATTAATCACACATTGACAATGGTTTTTGGGGTGTCATTGTTGTAGAAAATTTGTAAATCTTTCAACCATTCATATAATATTTGATGATCTTGTGATGATAGTAACAACTTTAGCTCATGGACATTGGTAAACATTTTTTAATTCAAAGCATTGAATATGTGCAATATTCACATAGACATTCTCATGATACATTGATGATTTGCAATGGCTTAAAATTTTTCTTAAAGAAAATTAGGAAAAGACTTGAAGAGTTTCAACTATTCTTCAAATTGGTACATACAATTTGCTAAATTATGGCACACAATTACATTGTATTACACTTTTTGTTATGGATCATTGATATTTTTGCACAAATTGTGATAATTTTAATTTCCTTGTAATGTCGATTGACGATCATTTCTATTTTACTCAATTTTTAGTTTACATTCAAAATTACAAAAGTAGTTATTTAGGAAGATGTTTTCATAAGGATAATTAGGTTTTTTTTGCATGGATTATTTGTTCAATTTAGGATTTAGGGTTTAACTAAGCTTGCATGTGTATGTACTTTAAGGTGGCTCATTTTTTGAAAAAACAAGAGTTCACAAAAGTCCATTCTATAATGTTAAAATTTTGAGTTTTTTTGGTACTATGGGTTCAATGGTAATAGAGTCTATGTACCAAAAGCAATAAAGTCCATATTAATAGAAGCCCACCTACATATTCTAAATATGTACACCTTTAGGGGAAAAAATTTGAAATTTGAGAAAAAAACAACTATGTTAGGGACTTATGAAAATATGGCTCAATTTTAACCATTCAAAAGTTCCTAATTAAAATTTGATCATTATTTTTTAAGGAAGACTTTCACATAAAAGTTTATTATTAGATGTTACACCATATATTGAGTCATTATAGATTTGGAATGGAATTCAATATGAACCTTTTTATTTTCTACCATTAACAACTTGATTATCATTGGGTTAATGTATAATCAATTTCAAATTCTCTTGATTAGTTTTATTATTCATTATAAGTGTCCAAAGGAAGGGCACTTTGCAAAAATGGGCACCGTGACTCAAATAGTGAGCCACCATAGTGTGCATTCACCCTTGCATTAGAAAGAAAATTTCATCTTCCCAAAGTAATAAGTTTGAGGGAACAATTAATTATATATATGTATATGTAGGATTAAAACATCCTTAAGGATAAGGATTTGTGACATTTTTTGTTCATGAAGATTTCAATACTACACATTGTTAAACAAAATCAAACATAAGAAGCTATATTTAAAATTTGATTTTCTAATGTTTATTCTTGGGATACAATATAAAACTCAAGGCATTTGGATGTTATTATCTTGTGACTTGTAAACATATCATCATTAGGGATGCTCATTTCAATCATTCAATTTTTTTGAACCAACATGCATAATCTAACTCAAAAGTTTACACCAATGATTATGAGCCAAGTTTTGATCTTAGTTGACTTGACTCATCAATGGAATCTATGATATAAATAATTTTATTTACAAAGATTGTTCTTTAACCAAATGCTACAACATAATCACAAGTTTGGCAAAAAAATGTCAAACCCTATATGTTTGAAGAAGTTCATTCAAAAGGTTAAAAACATGTTAACATGAAAAAAGATATGGATTTAATTGCTAAAAGTCAAGTTGAGACATTTGTCAATCGCCATGAAAAAATAATTCCAACAATGGCAAAATGGGTTTACAAAACAAATGAGGTACCAAGTGCAAATCTTGACATTCTTGAAACACTTGGTAATGAAGGGCTTGAAGAAAAGGGTAACATCTGCTACCATCGGAGGTATGGCTAATGTTCAACATAAATTAATGTTCAAGAAGGCTTGTTCAAAAAAGAATCTTAATCTTTCATTGTTGAAATCTTAGAAAATTGAACTCAAAGCCTTCCCTATAAAGGGCACAACCCAAACCATTGAGATATATCTCCATAAACATCATTAATGAATAAAAGATTGAGTGTACCTATTCAAAATTGTTAGAATTTTGAAATATTCAAATTGGGGTTGTTGGACATTTTTTTTTCAAAAAACAATTATTTCATGAAACATTTGTCAATTAAATCTTGGGCACATTATGATGAAACTTTTGTTCTTGTGATAAAGTGGCATATTTTCAACATACTTGTCTCTCATTGCTAAGAATGTTGAAAATCTACGTAGGTTAAATGTTAAAATGAATTTTTGAAATGGTGATTTATGAGAGGTTGTTTATGTGAAAATATTTTAAGACTTTGTGGTTAAAGGAAATGATTGCTATTAGTAAGGTGTGAAATCTTATAAAAACATCCATTTCAATGGTTATTTTGAACCATAAGGACTTGAAAACAATTAAGAAAACCAAAAAAATGTGTATAATATATGAAAAATGACAAGATAATGATATTGGTTTTATATGTTGATATTAATTTAGTGACAAGAAACCAACGCTTCAAGAAGGTCAAGAGGATTATTTAGGTGATGTGTCAACTTCAACGATGGTTTAAAATGTCAAGCCTTTGTAACACATGTTACTACCTAAATTGCATAAAATTCATCAACTTGGATGTAAGAAGTTTCACGACTCAATGAACATGCATAGTTTACATTCTACTACAAGTTTGACATGACAAGGTATAATCTTTGTCCAACTTTGATTAATGCAAAATTCATTAGAAATATGAAAGAAAAAAGGGGTTGATCCCAAATTATACAAGATTTAGCTAGTTTGAAAGTTGATTCACCCCCATAACACTAGTTTACATCTCCATTATTACAAAATATAATCAATTGATTTATTGCTAAGTTTTAGGTTCCCAATGTGAAAGTTGTGAAACATATCCTATTTACTTGCATACCACTAGTGTTTATGGTGTTCCATTTAGAAGGGAAGGAACTAGTAAAATGGAAGATTTTATTATAACTAATGGGTTGTAAACATAGAGAATAGAGGTTCTACTTTAAAGTACGTGTTTCAATTTGGTAGCAACAACCCTAAAACTTAGGGTCCAAAAAGATAACAAACCAATGGGCTTGTCATCAAATCAAAGTTGAATATCAAGCCCTTATTATTAAATGGGGGATTTAGGTTAACACTCCTTTTAAGAAATTAGGTTTCTCTAATGATGAACCAACTAGATTATGGTGTGGCAACACCAATTTTCATTAAAAAATTTCCCAGAACTTCATATTCTATTCTTGCATGAAACATATGAAATTGTTCTATCACTTCAAGGGGGAATACGTTCAAAAGAAAGCTCAGGGGTTATTTGAATAAAATACCTTGATTGTAAGGGTACCACTCTTGGGTGGTTATTAGAAATGAGATGAACTCCTTGCGGTTACATACCCACGTATATACCAATGTGGGGTGGGCATTAGAAACTGCACCAAATCTTTGCCAGGCATCAGGAAGGGTATCAGAGTTGACACCCATGGCCATAAAAATATGAGATATTTAGGTTTGGATATATATAACCATGGTGATCAAATAAATAAATACCCATTTCTTATATATAACCATGGTTTTCAATTTTGTTTGAAAAAGTCAAATAATCACCTAAAAAATTGTTGCCCATGTATTTTGTCATTTCTTTCACATTTCAAAATCAAAGAACCACCAAATTAATTTAGTAGTTTAATTACCTAAGTACTATCTTCATTCACACTTGCAAGTGCCTCCAAAGTTTTCCTAGTACTTAGGGCGACTTTAGATGAGGGTCTAAGGTCCAAGGATTGATGAATTCAAGAAATCTTGTTGGTTGAAAGCTTTAAATTGGTCCCAATGCCTTTAGATGAGGGTTCAAGACCCAAAAGTGGCAAATTGAAGCTAAATATGCATGGCACCTGATTTGGAGGGAAAATCAATTGGTTCAGACCAAAAAAAGGTCTTAAAAGGAAAGCTCCTAATTTGGAGAACCAAGAATCGGGCTAAGGACCAAAGTATAGTCCAACTCTAGGATTCAATTTGATTCAAATCAGTCCAAATTGGTCTCATAGGTCGCATTACATTGTGGCATGTGTGTAGTATTAATGGATAAAAAAGTTTTCATTCTTTCAATTACATTTTCAATTTTTACCATTTTTGCTACCATCTTAAGGCCAAGGTATCTTGAAAGAATAAAGGTGTGTTCACATTTGATGTTAGGGACTCTAGGGTTTATGTCCCCCTACAATCATACTAATCATTGAAAATTTAAATTTACTTATCTTGAAAATTTTATGTTAAGCTAACATTCACTTAACATTACTAAGTTAGTGCCCATTAACATTGAGTGCCACCTAGGATGCCACCTAGATTTTAATTTAACATCAAGTGTCAATGAATCATAACTCCTATAAGATTTGTTTTTGTTGTTTCTTTCCAAGTTACACAGAAGCAAAAGTAGTTGAAAGTTTGATTTTCTTATAGTCTCTTAGGTGTTGAACTTAAGCCTTTGATCTATAAACCCCATACACTAATATTTGAACTGGGGACTTTGTAAAAAAATTTTAGACCTTGCAACATTATGAAAACCTAGACCATACAAGTGAAATCCCTAACTAGAGAACCCAAAATCCTTAGTGCCCTCTTTTTTTCTTCACACAAATATTTGAAATAATCTTTTTTTAAAACACTTTGGTTGTGCTATTTTTTTGCAAAAGGCCTGGGTTTTCTTTCATGTCCACTTTGGTAATGTAGGGATTGTGGGTTGAATTCAAATGCACCTCAATGTGAAACTAACAACATAAACAAACAACATTCCTATTCATACCAACCCTTTTAAAAATGCTCGTTAATTCAATAACCCAATTCTATAGAGTTATTCAAGAAGTAACTTGTCTTCACCCTATCTTTGGGACTCTTTTCACCCCTATCCCTTCTTTCAGTGATATCTACAACAACCTTTTTTTTAAGGTTTTTGGAATTTTGAGCAAGTGGCTTTCACAAATACAATTTTAGTGCATATTTGATGAAACTACAAACTTTGCATTGTGGAATTTCTAGCTAAACTAAGCTTGAACAAATAGAAAATTGGCTATGCATAAGAGAAAGTTTTCATTACAAGTTGGTAATATATGCCAATTTACAATCACATAAAGCGGCGATGTTTATAAAGGATGATCTAAAATTTGGCTATGGGGCCTCTGTATTAGAGACCTTTATGACGATACACTAGTACGGTCTTGTGCTAAAATCTCTCAAACATGTATGAAATGAGGCCTTCTTCATTGCAATAGGAGTTAGTGGACATACATACATATGATCTCAAACCCATAGACATAAACCTTTGGATTTACACTTCAAACTCAAGACCTCAAGGCTCTAACTTTGACATTCAAACTTAAACAATTAAACCTCAAAATTTTTGACAGAGATAAACATACCTTCAAACATGTACTCAAAACAAAAATGGACCTTCAAACAAGTAAACACTCAAGCACAAAAACAAAAACAACATTTAGGCATATAGACCTTCAAATTTCAAACACACAAATGGTAGACATATAAATAGACCTCAAACTTCAAACACACAAAAATGGCAAACATACAAACATAATTTCAAAATTTCAAACACTTAGACATTTAAGCACATGGACAAAAATGGCAAACATATAGACAAACCTTCAAACTCAAACATTTACATTCATACCTTCATATTGAATCACTTAACCACATAGACATTTGTAAAACAAACCTTCGAATAAATTCATTGCTTAGACACAATGGCATAAATACCTTAAGCACATCTTCAAACTCAAGTAGACAAACCTTCAAAATGGGACAAACAATTACACATTCAAACTTTCAAACTCTCATTCAAGTCTTAAACAAACTCAAAGTTGAAAGTTTAAACACAATGATAGACCTTGAATGACAAACTCAAACATATTGACAAACCTTCAACAATAATTTCCTTACCAAAAACTCACCCAACTCTGGCTTAAAGGTGTCATCACTAAAACATGACCTTAGACAAAATGTTCTCATTGGAATTTAATTCAAAGCTCGCCTAGGTTTTTGATCCTTCCAATCATCAAAGCGAGCATCATATGGGAAGGTGTTCAAAGTGTAGAATGTTTGGGAATACATCCCAATAACAACGTGCAAGTGTCCATTGAGGCAGTTCCTCAATCGTGACTTCATAAAGGAAAGGGTAGAAAATTTTCTTTCATCCTCCATTGACCCCAACACTTGCACTATTGCAATCTTTGCTAGTTTGAAAAAATGAATGCCTCAAGATCCGAGAAGCCTCGACCAATGTCTGCTAAAGTCGTGTCAAAGGATTAACATGAAATGGAGTTTCCATTGTTATATTAGCGTTGGATTTCATAGTAATCTTGAATATGTTAGATTACATATCTAGAGCACTCGTAGAAAAAATGGATGGGCAAATCTTGGCTACTTCCAAGGATGAATTTTCCTCTAAAATTCTGATAGGTTCCAAGTGTCGTTCAATGCAATAATGAGATTTAATCAATTCAAGATGACGGTAAAAATTCTTTTCTACATCACCTTGAAGCCAATATTGGGGATAACATATCCCCATAACATCCATTAGATGAGATGCTAGAAATCTCGTAGTTAATTCTAGTGTGAACGATTTAGTTACAATTGTAATAAATATACATTCAACTCATGAGAGATATGTTGCATCACAAACTTACACACACACACACATGATAGACCTTGGATTTAGTCCATCTTCAAGATCAAATGTTCAATGGCAACAAACTTGGCACCACCTACTTCTCTACCACTGGCGGTAAACCATGGCAACACCTACATGTTTGCCACTAGCAGCAAACGATGGCAACACCATGTCTACCACATGTCCAGTGTCCAAAATTGAAAAACATTCCAAGATGAAATCAAAGGATGATTTGAAGATAAAAACCTGAGCATGATGATTTTGCAACATCCATTAGACTACTAAAAATATTTCTAGAAACTTGTATCTTCTCACCATGGTCATTTAAACATGTAGCCCATAAAGAGTAGCCTAAGGATTCAAAACATAGATATTCAACACCTGAGGTGTTGAGGTCCAATGAATTTGCCTTCCATTACAAGTGCACCATGTTGTGGTTGCAATCCACCAAATCTTGGAATTCTTTGAAAACATTTGACACATACTTTGTGTCAAGATTTGAATAGTGGGAGTAGAGTTGTCCTTGGAAAATTTTAATGGTTGCAACATAATCACAAACAAAAACATCTCGCTTTTACACAAATTTGATTAGTGCATGGATTGTTTCCAACATAGGCAACAAACAAGATAAAGAAATCAATAAATTCACATCACAAAGGAGCTCAAAATTAACCTTAGCAACCATGAGGGATGGATTGTCTTCAACCATTTTTGCAACTAATGGCATGTACATTGACATAACCTATTTTGTCATACTGAGCATGCTAATCCAATGTGTTTTGACATTCCATAAAATCTTGCTCCCTTTCGTCATCATCAAATCTACAAGCTTAAGAAATTCAATGTGCCTTTTGGGGCTATGAGAAAAGAAAGAATAAAATGATTACAATGCATCTTTTATGTGCTTACAATAGGGATCTGAAATAAGGTTTGCACCACTAAATTGGTGCAATGTGCCATGCAGTGAATGCTTTCCAAATGGGGGGCAAACTTATCTTAGATTTAGTGAGTAACACCATTCCGCACCCCTTGAAATCATTAACATCATTAGCCCAAAGGGCATCAGTTTTCTAGCAACATCTACATCAAAGACACCCCCCCCCTTTCTTTTTTTAAAACACCCATAATAATCTCAATTAAATTATCTAAGCCCCCACCTTCAATGACTTGTTGTAAAAAAATAAGAATAGGCAAGTGACACCAATCTTGGACCACATAGTAGTGAATTGAAATCCATGATTGGTTATCAATTGTGGTGACTTCATCACAAGAAAGGGCAAAATATTTCGAACCTGCAACAACTTCTTTCATGTTCTTAATCATTTTCTTGTGTAGACATTCAACCATTACCCAACCAATAAAGTCATTCCAATGGTTCTTTGGGTTCATAAGAACATTTTAAAAAGAAAATAATAGTTTCATAGTTTCAAACTCTAGCATAGGTCTGCCATGTTACAACATATGCAAAATTGTGGCAATTTATTACCTTTTTCTTCCTCCTTCCCCCTTCAAACCCCTTGAATCACATGTTTAGCAATTGTGATACAATTTCATTATGAATAGGTTACTTCATTTTTTGCATGACCACATTTTTGGTTGACATAGAATTCCCTTTGCTTCTTTCCCAAATGTGGCATGTTTCGAATTGCCTTAGTTTTTTTTGCATGTTTTTCAAGAGTGTCAAATTTCGGCCCCAAAATCACATCCTTTCCCTTCATAGTTGAACAAATAATGCACTTGACATGATGAATTTCACTAGAATCACTCTTTAACATTTCAGCCCAGGGAAACTGTGTAGCCCAAATTTTTTCGCACTTGCGAGAGCATAATTTCTTTTTTACTCCTTTGACAAGAACTTGTTAATCTCCTCTAGGAGAACATGGACCTTAGACAAGTCAAGTGCAAAAGGAAAAAAAGTTGGTAGTCCACTTGGGCACACCAATTTCATTGTTGGGTTACTATGGCTTGAATCCAAGTTTGATTCTACTTTGTTGCCACTAAAGCTTGCCTCAAAAGATGGCACTGGTCAAGGTGGGAAAACAAGAGACAAATCAACAAGATTTTGGCTTGATTTGAAAAAAAAAGGTAACACATTATCTATTGTTTTGCACTTCCCTGTCGATGCCATAAAAAATTACATTATGCGTTCATGTTTAGCACACAAAAAAAACTTGAAATCGCCATAACAACAAATTGCCAGATGTACACCACAGAACAAAATGCTCCAAAACAATTGAACACACTACACATTGCATAATGTGCTCAAGTGACCACTGACAACAATCTTCAAATCGATGAAAACACAAATGAAGGTAGTTACAAAGTTCATAATGCACATTGCGTACTTGGCTTGTTGTATTTGAAATTGGTGATCACATCAATTTGGTGATGATGAATGCACACCCACCACTATGTTTCATAATCATGTCCTTCATTGTTGCAACTTCAACTTCCAGCACTCATTGCTGGAAACGGCAATGGTCAGAAGTGGCATTATTCATAGTATTGGCAAATAACATCAACAAGGTTTTGTGTTTTGTTGGCAAAACCCCCATCATTCATGAAAATAATGGGCTATAAACCTAGATCTAACGATGCAAGGTGGCGACAATGTTTACATTTTAGCTGATTATAACAAACAAATTGATTTAGGGTTTACCACACAGTTCAATGATTGAACGTAATGCCACCAACGATATATGGCAATTTTTTTTTGTTTAATTTTTTTTTCTTTTGATAGATTTCGTTGGTCAATTTTTCTTTTCGCTTTCTGGCGATTTTTCATCAATAAAAAAAGTTGATTCGCAAAGTAAAGACATTTTATTAAATCTAAATATGAAATGTTGCAACTCAATGTAAAATGAAAAACTGAACATTTAATGCATGAAGTTTGAGACCAATTATAGTAGTTGTACACTTAGGAGCAGTGAAAATATATTTAACAATAATGGATGTGTTGAGGAAAAAGGAAAGACAGAATGAAACTTAGTTTATCACCAAAATTGATGGCCTTTTGAGTTTCATCCCCCCTTGAATGCTTATGTACTTTTTTGCAGGTTTTTAAAAATTTAACCCTATGTATGACCAAACTCAGGGTTCTAGTGTTGTGTTTTTTTTACTTTATGGATAACTCTAATAATTGCCATGGATATGTGACCTTGACATGGCAAGATTGTTTAGATTTAGTAAATCACTATTGAATTCTTTTGTTAAAACATAATTGACCTCATAAGGAACATTCACATTAGAAATTTGAAAAAAATTCAGAATTGGATAAGATTTTTTGATTCCCAAAATTTTTTCTTAAAAAAGAACACAAAATCAAAGATTCTTTAGTTTTCAAATTTTCAAAAAGAAAAAGAAAACTGAAGGTTATTTTTTAAAAATCAAATAATTTTTATTTAAGGTTATATAAGGGGGGGATTGTTGTTGTATGGCATTGAATGCCAATGTTTGTGGCTACCAAACCCCTTGGCATTATTGTCCATTCTATACATGAAAAAGAGACATGGTAGGTAGTAGAAAATACAAAATGAATAACACCAATATATGTGTGTGTGTGGGTGTGTGTGTATTCTTTTTTTTTACTATGAAGAAATACAAAACATAAAATAGGAAATTAGGGAGGTCCCAATTGTAGGTGCATTTCCTATTTAGCCTTTTTTTTCAATCATCTCACACCAATTCAATTTATAAACCTTTATTGAAATTTTTGCCATATAAAATGGTAGGTGAAAAATTGATTGCAATTAATTAGCTAGTTCACCTTCTTTTCCTTTTCAAAATCAAACCTCACAAGTAGTGTGTTTTTTCTTTTTTTCTATAAAATATTTTTCATTAATTAATTTTAATTAATTCCTAAATGACATAATAACCTCCATGAAGAAACTTAGTGTATTTGGAAAAATGCTTATGTAGCATAATCCAAGATTCGTCACGTTTGAGTGTTTTGGAATTTTAAAAAAAAAATGTCCACTTTTTATTTTTCATTTTCCCCATGATATTCATTGGGTACCCGCCATATATCACATGAAAAAAATTGAAAAATAATAAAGTGGGTGTCAATTTTTATGTGTTGTAAAACCTTTGGAGCTAGGTCATTCCAAAAATAATTGCCCTTGAGGCAACCAAGGTCAGTTTTTTCTAAAACACTTCGGCCTTACCTTACACATTTTGTCATTTTTAGGACCAAAACAATTTGGAAAATTGAGATTAAGATTTTTTTTACTCTCTTGGTTTATATTCATTTTTCATTTTTCATTTTTAATTTTAAAAAATAAATTTATAATAATTATGAATTTTAAGACTGGGGCAAGTTATCAAAGTTTTAAGTTATTATTTTTATAAACATGTTCTCAAAGTATTGGTTCTCATAAATTTGAGACCAATTGATTATTACCTAAAGTGATTTTTCACAAGTTAATTATGAGATTTTTTTTTTACAAAAAAATCATTGTGATTTTAAAAAGTAAATATTCAAGTTATTAAAAATTATGTTGATAACCAATGGTTATTAACAGAAAATAATTATGATGGTTTTGGACACCTCAACTTTTTCTTATTTACACCAAAATTCTTTTCGACATTGAAAAGATTTATTTGATGACAAAATTGACCATAGGGTAAGGTAATTTAAATTGATTGCCCCAATTAGAAATACAACTCCATGGGAGCATTATTGGCTTATCATATCAAGGTGGATGAAAGATTGAGTGTTTCACTATTGGCAAGTCATGTATTCCATAAAAGTCCAAAAACAACATTAGCTCAATGATGAGCTAGTAATTTGCTCATATTTTATTAGTCAAACATATGTCATGGAGTAATAGGAGTCCATATTAATAGTGCCCCATGTAGATTTTGTGGAAACATTCTTTTGTGAAGGAAAAAAATTGACAAATAGTTCAAATTGCACCTTTTATGGACTTATGAAAATATGGTCCAATTTTGACCATTGAAAAGTCCATAACTATCATTTGGTTAAAATTTTCATGGGAAGGATGCTTGAATTAATTTTTCATCTCCTATTACAACTTGTATTGAATCACTATAACACATTTAGAATGGAAATCAAAACAAATATTTTCATTTTTAAATTTTGAATCTAGCCAACCAGTCCCTATTTTTGGACTTTAAAAGTTCATTACTATTAGCAAATGAATTTTATTTCAAAAAATAACTACATTGTTGTGTTCGTAATGAAGTTTTGAGTCTAAATTCAAATGTCAATTATTGTGTATATAAATATATTAATTACCATACACATTTGAACAAAAGGTGCCTAGGAAAAAAATGTCACTATGTCACAAAAAGTGAGCCATTCAACCTTGCATCTACCCAATAGCCTAGGTTCACAAAACACCAACAAAATGAAAATTCTGTCAAAAAGAAAACAAGATTGTAAGTTTTTTAATTAAAGCAAATGGGTGATAATCATCAGTTATGCAAAAGGGGAGGTTATCAAATGATCGATTGATAATCACTTGTTATCTTGCCAATTATTAGTTAGTTATAAGCTTTTAAAAATTAAATGAAATAATTAATTAAAAAATTTGTATTCATGTTTAAAGATTGATAACCTATTTGGATAATAATTGGGTCATCCAAGTAGGTAATTAGATTTTTGAAAATTCAATACAAGGTGGTCATCAAGAATTGCAACATTGGTCCATACCAATGTTGGCCAGTTGTATTGAAAAATTTGGTTATGCATTTGAATAGTTGTCATATATGGATATTCATCCATATCCATTTTTAAAACTTCCCAATATTTAGCTTTCTACACAACTATTGGATGCCCTTATATGTATGACACTTATATGTAAATGCACCATTATGTTTTAAATAAATTGATATGATCCATTAGGGTTTTGAAAATGCTAGACATACATTTCATTGAATGTTTAGGTTTTTGAGGTTTAAAGAGAACCCATCACAATTTTTTTTGACCCTTTGCACTTTGTTTTTCACCTTTGCACTTTGCACTTCCATTGAGATTTTTTTTGTAAGTCAATATCAAAACCTTATTTTAAGCTTTTTGCAACATAAGATGTTTCATATTTCATACATTTTTAATTCGAAATTTCTTTGCAACAATGGGTGTTTTTTGTTGTTGTGAGCTTTGCAAATTCTCAATTGCCCCCACTCAAATGCCATCCTCATTAGTTTTAGATGTTGAGAGTGTGCATTTGCAATTTGGCAACATGTTAGATGTTGATATTTTGCAACTTGCACTTATAAAAGCATAAGTTGTAGTTTAGATTTCTCATAGTTGTAGGTTTATCTATTAGGGATTTTTGTCATCAAGGATGAGTTGCCTATGGATGTGGTGAAACTGCAAGTGTTGCAATGCATCATTTGTAAATCTAGGTAAACATTTAGCAATATTTTGATACAAAAATCTATTCTTTACAAGTGTTTAATTAAGAAAAATGAAGGTAATGGTATATCTCCCATCAATATTCATGTGCAAATTACACATCCAAACTTGTTTGCTTAAAGGAAACAACTTATGGAAAAAGAAGTAAAACTTATTATTCATACTTGGCAATTGAAGAAGAAAAAGGCAAGTCCATCTAGTTGTGCAATTATTGCATTTTTTGGTGCAATAAACCCCTAAAAGAAATGATGATGTTCAAGAATAATTTTTAGAGGATTTGGTGTTTTATATTTGCAAGGTTGACATGCCCTTGTTCACTTGGAAAAAAATTTAGCTTCAAAGGTTAGATTTACACCAACGTTTGTATGTTTAATTTTCTTTTGATTTTCTCTTATGGAAGAAGTGTTTCTTGTGACTATTAAGAAGACAATGGATTAACAGGTTTTTGCCAAATCTTGCATTTATAACAATAGTCTCTACTAGTTTTAGTCTCTAGATACTTTGTGGCGGTGTTAATATTTTTGCTTTGGTTATCAATCTTTTGCGTGAAACCTAGATGTCTATGCATATTACCATTGGGCTATTTGAAGTGAATGAAGTCATTGGGCGATCCATGGTTGTACAACTTTGACATTTTTTGGAGAGGTTTAGTTTGTTACATTGGGTATTTGCATCTATAAAGGACAAGGGCATTAATTTGATAGCTATGGCAACAACTATGAATTCCATCATCGATAATGAACCTTTGAAGATTTGTTGGGTTTATGAAGGTACATACTTTAGGCATGTGATGTTTAAGGCCTATTAGTATACTATAAATGACAACAAATTCCTATTGGGTAAAAGCACATTAAGCCCCCAAAAATTGTAATTAATTTTTTTGGTAATGTATGGACATCACATCTTGGATTATTTTTGCTTGTTTTATGTATATTTGATTAGCTTTAGATTTAACCTAATCAATTATTTATAAAAATCCAATAAAAATTGAAAAACTTGAACGTAAGGAGTATATTTATGACAAAATGATATTTGTCACAAAGTTTGAAAAATTGCATATACATTTCCATCATGCCCAAACATGGTATATATTATTTCACATTATTTGTAGTAATATATGGCATTAGTGACTTTATGATTATGTAGTAAAAAAAATCAATGACATTTATCACTACAACCAAGAAATATAATTAATAACAAATATTTATTCACTTACAAAATGTAAACATGCGTTTAACCATAGTAAGGCCACATGGATAATCTAACTATACCTATTTATTAACCTATGACTAGGTAGCCTAAAAGCTTAAACTAGAAGCCTAGGTAGGTGTGGATGCAAGATTGAGTGTCTCACTATTGGCAAGTTTTGTGTTCCATAAAAGTCCAAAAACAACATTGGCTTAGTGACGAGTTGACAATTTGCTCCTATTTTATTGGTCAAACATATGCCATGGAATGTTAGAAGTCCATATTAATAGTGCCCATGTAGATTTTGTGGAAACATTCTCTTGTGAAGGAAAAAAATTGAAAAATGGTTCAAATTGCACCTTCTATGGACTTGAAAATATGGTCCAATTTTGACCATTGAAAAGTCCATAACTATCATTTGGTTAAAATTTTCATGGGAAGGATTCTTGATTTGAGTTTCTCATGTCATGTTAAACCTATATTGAGTCACTATAACACATCTAGAATGAAAATCAATAAAAATTTGTGCATTTTAAAATTTTGAATTTAACTAACCAGTCCCTATTTTTGAACTTTAAAAGTCCATTACTATTAGCAGATGAATTTTATTTCAAAAAATAACTACATGGATGTGTTCATAATGAAGTTGTTAGCTTAAATTCAATTGTGAATTATTGTACACATTAATTGAACAAAAGGTGCCCAGGAAAAAAAATGTCATTATGTCAAGAAAGTGAGCCATTCAACTTTGCATCTACTCGTAGATAAGTAGGTAGGCCAAAGTAGGTAGGTAGGTAGGCTTATATTAATAGGTAGGCTTAAGCAACTAGGATCACAAGCTTTTTTTATTAATTCATTTCAATGGTATTTGCAATTTGAATATTTTCAGTGCATATATTATGTGTAGACTATTTTTTCATCTAGTTATATAATTTACAAAATTGAACTTATTGACAAAAGATATGAGATAAATTAATGAAAGGGAAAATTTATTATTACAATTCATGGTTTTTCAAAAGGTTCAAGTTGATTAATAAGCCCCTTTTGACTAGTGGACATGTACATTTTAATTATAGGCCCAAGGCTTGAATGAATGTGTATTTTTTACTGGTAAACTTGATTGAAGTGGCCTATTTGACTATATGTCAAATTGAATATCTAATCAAGTCGTACAAAACAAAATGAAATCTTTAATCAAGATGGACAAAATGGGACATCCTACGCTACCTAATTGGTCAAGATAACTATTAATTAGATTAGGCAATGGCTTAGGCCTACTTACATACCAACTTACTTACCTACATGTCTACCCACCTACCATCTTACAAACCTACCTACCTACCTCTTACTTCCCACCTACCATCCTACATCCTTATTTACCTACCTACTTACCTACCTCCTACTTCCGACCTATCATATTAAAACCCTATTTACCTACCTCCTACTTCCCACCTACCATCATTAAACCTTACCTACCTACCTCTTATTTCCCACCTATCATTTGAAATCCCTACCTACCTATCCACCCACTTACCTAGTTACCTACCTCCTATGGACTACAAGCTATTTACTTACTAACCTTTTTACCTACCAAACGTCATTTACCCATTTTTCTATTACTTATTATCCAACTTACTTAGGTGAGTCGGTAAGTAGGTTGCTAAGTAAGCATGAGTAAATAGGTAGGTAGCTAGGTGAGTAAGTAGTTATTAATAGCTTTCAACTAACCCTTATATCCTTAGGTATATACCCTTACATAATATATTCTTAATATATCCTTAGTAATATTCAATAAGGACTTTAGGTACATGTCATCATTGTGAACAATATTCGATTATATTTGTAACTAATGTGATGTGTGATGGGTTAAATGGATGAGAAATCATTCATAATTCATCCATTTGGAAAAAATAGTTGCTATTAACTGTATCACAAGTTGTAAATATGACCAATGGAAGAAATGCCTATGGTGATGTAGTCATAATAATTATTACAAGACATTTTACATGTTACATATGACTACATGACTAGGTTTGGGCATTAGTAATAAAATGGTTACGTCATGAATACCATGTTTTAGTGTAATGTTCAAAATTAAGGTTGTGTATGGAATTTTTTGGTGAATTTTTTTATGATGAATGATATTGATATACATCAATAAAATCTAGGGCCATTTAGAAGTTTAAAGTTGTTGGATGAAATTCCATTCAAAAAATATGTTTTTTGCACTTTAAAAAAATGCATAATAACATTTTTTAAAGAAATAAACCATTAGCATATGAAAGAGGAGGATATTTTACATATGAGCATTGCATTATTTTTTTAGTTTTCTTTTGTTTGGTAATGTTTCATGAATTACAAATATGAGGCCTATGGTCATAGCAAAAATGTAAGTTATATATTATATATATATGTATTGATTTTATGCAATCTTCTTATTTGACGATTAAATTAAGTTTAATTTTGACTCAAAGTGAATTTTGAATTCCAAAATGTTGTCATAAAAGTTCTAAAATTCTTTGGTTGTGAACTTAAGATAACCACAAGATGCCATCAAGAGTTCAACTTACTATGTATTAATTACAATACTTGTTATACATCATTTTTTTGGGTCAAAAGTGATTCACATTTAGTGTGCTTTACTTTGGTGGGTTGAAAAATGTGAATGTGAAAGAAGCTTAAGTTGGTTTATAAAAATCCATTACTTAGACCAAAAAGTCCAAGAAAGGGAGGCAAGAGTGAGAGTGTTTTTATTCTAAAAGTGGGATGTGACATTGAAAATTGAAGATTCCCATGAAAATCATATTCACCATCAAAGTCATTATGTTTGAAAAAAAATTTGAGTTTAAAAATGTCATAATTTTTTGTTATGGCAAGTACAAATTTGTGGCTTTACAACAAATAGTACCTAAAGCTCAATTGTGGGCTATTACTAAAAGTCACATCTACTTTGAATTCTTGTTGTATTGGCTTGTGTGATGAATCAGTCTAAGGGTCACAAGTGGTTGTTAGATGCTTTGACAACATCTATTACACTTATTATGAACATGAAAGTTGAGCTATTGCAACTTTATAACATGCTTGAAATTTTTAACTTTTAATTTTGAGGTTGAGATTTTCCTTATCAGAAAAATATGCAAGTGGAGGTTATAAACATGATCAAATTATTTTTAGAGTTTTTGAGGTCTTTTGATGCATGACATGTTCATAACATGATGATTATCATGTTGGATCCATGCTTCAACTTTTCGTACATTGTGAAAATTTTTGTGGAATGTGGGAATGCAATTTAGTTGGCATATGAATGTAATGTCAAGGTTGTCATTCCTCTTCTGATGGTATGTTTTGATTGGTTGAACCTTATTACAAATGTATCTACAACTTACTAATTGATGTTACAAGATCATATCTTGAAGAAAATATGCTTGGTGTGGGGATCTCAATTGAGGAATCTTCTCAAGCACTCATCACTTAAAATTTATTTTTGTTTAGGAAGCTTTCTATTCCCTCATTTGCATGTGTAGATCCATTAGCTTGGTGGTGCATCCATGAAAGGCAATTTCTAAATGTGGGTTTCCTTGTAAAATAAATTCTTGAAATCCCAAGTTCACAAATAGAAATTGAACATGTGTTTAATCTTGTTGGGGTGATGACAACTTTAAGGCACTTTTTCTTGCAGTTGGAGAACGTGGATCATATTATTTTGTGGTGAAGAATTGGCCTTGTGATTAGCATGTTGGAATTGCAAATCAAATTCAAACTTGAAGCAATACTTGAAAGAGGAAGAGTTTTTGGTAGAGGAGAATTACAATTGATTGAAGAATGTAACTTTTTTGAGGAATCACTGATTGATTGTGATTAATTTTGTGGGGTTGGGTTGGGTTTGTGTGGGGTATGGTTGGGGCAAGAAACTTGTGCTTCAATTGGGTAGAGATCTTCATAGAATTGAGGTTCAATTCACTCACAAGTTATTTTGTTTTGGATTTTGTTCATGTTGGTTTTGTTTTGAGAGCCTAGATCATATTCTTATAAGTTTTTTAAAAGCAACAAAATTGAAAATTTTATATGCATAATCTTTTTGCATATCCATCATGTTTTGAAAATTGAAAACCAACATCTTCATAACTGGTAAGTTTTTAAAATAGATAATGAATGTGTAACCGACTGGTGTAGTTAATTGAATTGTTTTTTGAAACACATATCCTTTCTTGAATTTTTTTTTTTGAATATGCTCTTTTGATATCCATAGGATGGGTCCAAAAGTTGATAACTGGTCGACACTGGTCCTGTCCACAACTTGTGCTGCTTGCAAGCTTAGGGTGTTTCTTGTTGTTGGGAGTTGGAACCACATGCCCCACACACACATGCTACCACAAAAGGTTAAGTTTGCATGTGCAGAAGAAACTTCTTATTTGCCTCTTCTTCAACAATTTATAATGTTGTGATCTTCCACCCTCTTCATCTAATAATGGAACCAGTTGTAAAGTAAAAGCTCAAAAAAGGTGCATTATGTATGATGCTATATCCATCTGAGCTGAAATTTGGACAAAAAGAGACTCTCATTCTGTCAGGTTCCAGCCTCAGATGTGTGATATTAAGTGTAGCTTTCATGGGTCTTTTTGCAGGTTTGGAAGCAACGGGTCCAAGTGGGTTCATCATTCATTGGATAATAAGCTTCTCAGTCTGTACGGGTTTTTGTTGTGCAAATGATTAGAGATTTTGACAAAGTGTTTTCCTAGTTCAACTTTCAACTTCATGCATGAAACACCCATTTGTAGTAGACAGTTGCGGGAAGTATTTACTTGATGAAACCCTGGCAAACTTTATAAAACATAATAGCACCCAGCAAAGGGGAAAGGAAGAACAAAGAGAGAGGACCTAAGTCTTGAGCCAAAAGCACAAAAACCCAAAGAGAGTCACAAAGGGGCAAAGGAACAAATTACCTACTTCTCTGCAATTGGAAATTGTGCTTTTTATGGTTTTTGGTAGCTGAGCTTGAGGCCCTCCTGAGTCCTGTAGCCTCCGTGTAACTTAGTACATTTGGAATTAGATCAGTGAAATGCAGTCTGAATTGGATGGATCCATTTGAATGAATTCTGGTGAAGATCTATCATCATCTGGGACTTGCTTGTTTAGACATCTTTGAGGTTTAAAGAAGATTATCCTTAAGAATGGGTGTGCTTTGTGACCTAAAATTGTGATTGCATGTTTGAGATTTGTTGGGACGATTGGAAATCTGCCAGATCAATCTCGGCAATGCAGTTGATTTCAACTTGTTTCCTCAACGGCTTCCAATTGAACTGGCATTCTCTTGTAACCATCCCCAAAGTCTGCATAAACTGATCTGAGCTTTAAGAAAATTGACACATCTAGAGAGATAGAGAATTTTATTGAGTTGGGTTTAGGGTTTAGAGGATTTGGGTTTCATTAAATTTGCATCTTTTGCAATATATAACTGCCCAAGAAGTTGGGCATGATACTCAGTTTCATGAAACCATACCCAATTTGCTCACTAAATGGATATGCTTAAATTGGGGATGAAACAGGGATTCAAGGGTCAAACTAGGGTCCAAAGACAGGATGAATTTTTGGCAAACTCTAATGTCTGATATTAGATTGGTGCCCAATCCTATTCAGACCAAATAGACTCACAGAAAAAGAAAATGTTGCAGACAATTCACCTATAATAGGAATCCGAGGCTAGAAAATAAATGGACACAAAAAAAATGAAAAACACTCAAATAACATGTTTAGTTGAGTTCTTGTACAAGAGTGTTCCAAGGGTTTCAAAATTAGAGAGTGAGACTTTAGTCCACCACTACCAAAAACACAAAAATATGGACCTAGGACCATGTTCATTTCTATGTTGGGTCTTTGGCCAAAAAAAAGACATTTGGGTGGTGGGTTTCTGTGGCACACTTTATGTGGCCTAATAATATGGGTGATTACTAGTACAATATTCTCAGTGGTGTTTGTTTTAAGACCAAATGAAGAATGTGGTGGACTCAAGGTTGTTTTGTACCCTTGATGTCCTCCTTCAGATTTCTTCTTCTTGGAAACAGCCCCATTCCATTCTTTGTTGGTGAGGAACTATCGCATGCAGCATAAGCATTGAGGAACACAGGACAAGAAGTAATCAATCATGCATAATGAGGCTGGAATCTAGAGAGATGGAGACAAAAGCCACATAATTCACACACCCAAGACTTAAATTGGAATTATGCATGGGCCTGACTTGCACCCAGAAAATTCTGAAGAGAAAAACAAATCCCCAAAATTTGTTTAGCATTATTTTTATGATTAAACTTTGCCTTTTGAAGCGACAGTAGGTAGGAACACACTACACACTACACACACAGATTCACTCACACCAGGATGATTATTCACATTATTCCTCTCACCTCCTCTTTGCTTTGGAGCTTTCCCCCTTGAATCAGTTCTCTAACAAACATGACCAAGTTGTCTCTGAGAAAGTCTTAGTTCAATTTTTCTAGGTTTCATCAAAATCCAGAAACCCACCACCCAAATGCGAATCTCTTCTGAATGATAACCTGTCAACCTAAGTTCTCAAACTTTTGGCTCCGTATCTGGAGCTCTCATTTTGCAAGCAAAGCCAATGCATGATCTAGTGGGGGCCATCTTCTT
>Ga0116229_10003132_pt1 | contig 27164 bp, 19 predicted proteins | sample S1TSphgellanicum_3_FD_87313 | JGI IMG/M metagenome (GOLD analysis project Ga0116229, IMG submission 87313) | Host-associated microbial communities from peat moss isolated from Minnesota, USA - S1T2_Fc - Sphagnum magellanicum MG | ecosystem: Host-associated > Plants > Peat moss > Unclassified... | reverse complement strand
GGCAAATGCAAGCCTTGAAATTGCCAATATCTAATAAAAGTGTGCTTAATGGCTGCTCGCTCTGGCATCCATTGAACTATAATAAAAAATTATGGCAATGTAAAAAGCATTGAAAATTTCCAATATTCTAAATAAAATTTCAAAAAAAAAGAAAAGAAAAAAGCCCAGCCTAACTCTTTCAGTTGTTGAGAAAGAGATAGGATGAGTGTACCTAAGTCCAAAAACCCCAAAATAAAAAATAAAAATAAAACAAAAAATTTACAACACTAATATATATTATTCTTCACTGCGCCGCGTTTGTATTCCACTCTTTCTCCGCCCAGTCAGAGTAAACAGACCATGACAGGACAGATGGATGACCGGATGGATGGATGAATGGATGGATGGATGGGACAAATGGATGAAATGATGCTTCACGATGTCCTTTACTATATGTAATGTGGTTAGTAATTAGCTAAGTATTAGTAGGTTGCTAATGGGTCAGTAGTAAAAACAGAATTTGAGTTAACCACAGTGGTTAGCTAGGGAACTGGAAGCCAACAGAAAAGTGTTTCCTGTCCACCGACCATCCCTTCCTTATGGTGCGCTGATGGCCAGAGTTGCAAGCTTCCCTCTGGCCCAGTCGTTGCTGCTTGCGTCTTTAGATTACGCGCGCATGATGTCGAGCGAGCGATCATGGTCGGATGTAGTTAAAACTTGACTGTCGAATCCTAATCGATGAAAGATCGCTGTACTAGGATACGAAGAGGACGCACGGATTGACCAGTATTCTTGCACACTGCAACTTTACGTCTATGGCCAAGAAGTTGTACCGAGAAAACTGGAGGGTTTTGTGGAAAAAAGAGACCTACAAGCTCCCACCTATAAACAGCAGGATGAGAATCAAGACCTGCAACAACCCAAATTAGGACGTATCATGTTATGCACCAGCTCCACCCCCAGTTGAATCATAATCTACAATGTGGACTAGCTAAAATAAGTTTCTTAATCTGTCAGGGTCGCAGCGCTCATTCTACGTGGATCATGTCGACTGTCAAACAATTGCTTAATATAAGCGCTGCTAAAATGAGACAATATCCAGACTCCAGATGAACAAGCGCGGCTCGTCGCATAATGGCTCTGCCCTTTGAATGGCATACATTATAAGGATGATAAATGTTCAACATACTAAATTGGAAACACATGTTGGACCTTAGCATGGTGAAACCGAAGTGGATTCTTTCAGTTATGCCTGAAATGTTTCTATACATAGTGGACTCCACACGACCCTAGAATGTTGGATACCAAACTTTGGCCCCGTTAATCTGGCTGCATCACCAATGTCTCTTAGTGTCTACTTTGAAAGGGAAGAGCCAATAAACAGGTTTAGAACCTGACCTAATTATGAAATAGATTCCACCCAGACATGACGTCTAGTTTGATCGGGCAGCGAATCCGACAATATCTAGCTGGTTTGCAGCCGACGCTATCTTAGCTTGCCCAGGCTCTAGACAGGATTAGTTGACTCAGCTCGAGGATGAAATTAGCAAAGCTCTAGATCCCTAGATCTCGCTAGCAGGTCGTAACAACAGGACACCTGACTGATTTCAGCTGCGCTAGATGCGAAAAAGTCTCCACAATACCCCAGGGGTGATGGCTCACTACTGGGATCTCAAAAAAGGTTCTGGGTTCAAACCCACTGGAGTGCAGGTGAAAGCCCTGGCAGCCCTCTGCCACTGAGCGCGACTTGGGGGTGCCAACTGCTTGTCGGTCCTGTCTGCTGTTGTGCTTCCACAAAACAAAAAAACAGAAACCAGAAAAAAATAGAAAGAATCTACAAAAAGTCTCAAAAATGTTCGGCACCGGCAATGATTGCGCTTGCTTCGTGACTCATGTCAGTTAAACTTGCTTCAACAGCTATAACAAAGTTCTGTACAACCCATGAGTCGACAACAGATGGAGTTGACTATACAAAGCTAGACTTTCAAAGATCATGCTTAATATTCTTTACTGCTACACGGTTTTACAAAGGCTAGACTTCTTGTGTATGACGCGAATATAAGATGTAGATAGACCTACGCGGTTAGTGTGTGCAGACCGTACGTGGTTGGATTAGTTCAAACTCCTCCAAGAAACCTGACATTATTAAAACCAGAGATCTACGACAACAAAAGGAAATCAGAAATCGTTCCATGTAAGAGTATGAGAAGTGAAAACTGCCGTGCATAAAAAATGAAGATCCACTCACCGTCCAGAATTGCAAGTCCTTATACGAAGTGGTCAATAGCTGTACCTTACAGTTCTCTCTCTCCGAAAGATTCTTTAGGTCTCGGCCTGCGGATAAGGTATTCCGGAATCTTATATGGGTCAGTGCAGCACAGGCCTCAGAGTTATTATGCATTTTCATGGAGTCGAGGAATTTGTGGACAATCCTAGTAGTCTTTCCAGCTTCATGAGCTCTATATGTAACCAACCACCCACGAGGAAATTATCAGTTGTGGCCCATAACAGTGATTCTGATCTCTTCAGATTCATTGAGCTGATGAGAACAACGCTTAGACTGTGTACTTGTTGTACGCACTGTCCAGGACTGCAAAAGATGAGAATGCTTTATAATTACACTGCCAACAATGCTTGAGCTCCATGACATAGCAAAGTAATACTTTTGCTCAAGTTAATGAATCCTTTATATATAACATGGCTGTGGGTTCTTGAGGAATGTGCTACAAAGAAGATTAATTTCGAGTACAAGAAGCCGGTGAGAACACTCAGTAAATTGCAGCAAGAACCAAATGAGTATCGCATGTCTGTTTGTAGAAACAGTATTAGAATGGCTTGAGCACCGGGCTTACAGCTGCTGCTCATCGTAGCTCCAGAGACGGGGCACCCAAGAACTGCCAGAACCGTCAGACTCATAGCCATGATCTGAGTTCAATGGGTCGGATCCGAAGAACAGGAGCTCTGGGGGCGCTGGAAGCCGCATCGCATTGTAGTACACACTGCTAAGCACACTCGGATTGTTGAAAAGATCATCGTCGGTCATCGACGTGCGGAGTGATGCTTGATTTGTTTTGTCCATATCATGAGAAACTACTGCTGCTGGATCGACCATCATTTGTGCATCCAGAGAGTCATGTATTGACGATGTCGAACTGCTACTAGCTGTTGCAGCAGGACCTGCATCTGATACGTCTCTCATGACACCATCAACAAGTGTGGAAACATCCGCGGGTGTTGTTAGAATCTGCTCCACCTCTGCAAATGGGATCCTTGAGACGTCTGCAGCAGGAATTGAATAGCTTTTCTGCAGTCTCGCGTGATGGAACCCGCTGTTTGCAGCGTCACTAGCTGCGGCCTGGATTGACTTGTCAGAAAGGTCCAGCGGCCGAGGGATCGAGGAAGCAAGTTTCGGAAAGTTGAGAACCGCAGCAGGTCCTCGAAGTGCGAGTGCTGCGGTATCGTAAGCAAGGGCCGCCATTTCAGGCGATGCGAAAGATCCCAACCAAATGCGCGATTTGGTCTTTGGTCTGCGAATTTCCGTCACCCAAATACCCCAGGATCTCCTTCGTACTCCTCGATACACTGGATGGCGAGTTTCTCCTCCTTCGCCATTGAAATCTGTTCTGACCTTCTTGCCACGCGCTTCAAGTTCCACTTTGTTGGACAATTCACATCCTGCAGAATCTATCTGCTGCTGAAGCTCTCGTTCGCAAGACGAACCTGCATCCGGTGAGGGCAAATCGAGCTCGTCTTTCAATGCTCGACCTCTGGAGCTGGAGCTGTGTTGCAGAACTTCGACGGTTAGGTCACGACTCATCTCGTCTCTGGTTTCTGAAGGAACGGTTGCGAGAAAGCTGGAGATCAGAAGGTCACTGAGCCCACAATAATCTGTAGCGTAGATGCAGAGCGCCACCCAAATGTGTCTTGAGGTCGATCCAGCGAATAACCAGCTCCCGAAGAAGCTCTTTGCAGAGTGCGCTAGAATTTTGCAGCTACACCAATTCCTACCTGGTCCAAATATCTCCAGCACTCATGCGCGTTCGATTTCATGCTGTTCCTCAGCTTGATGCATAATTTTCTACTACTGTCCCTTTGAATCAGGTTTGGCAGATCTCCAGCTTCTCCTGCCATCTCTCTAGAGTCTAGTCTTGCCGGCTAACTGAGTAAGGTTTCAGAGAATGCTCACCAAATATTTCAACTCTAATCAACTGTTCTGAAAACATCTCTTCCTCTCAGAAGCTAGCTAGTAGTACTACTCTTTGCAGACAATTCAGATCTCGCAAAGTACGCTTGCAGCTCCAGTGGCAGCGAGCTCTAGCTAGTGGTGGACGCTGATCTGCAACAACATGGGAAGTTTGCTAATGGTTAGTCAACATCATCAGGGATGCTGAGAACACTTTCTGCCGTTTCCCAGGAAGACTACAAGCAGACCAGGAATATCGACCGGATCATGAGCATCTAGTGTAGTACATGTCCGGAAACTTCACGTCATCAGTCGTGGTTTTTAGTTCGTGTCCCTTTGCTGTCGACCGAAGGTCTTCTTGCACGGATCGCTCTCATGACTGCCGCGCCCCAAGTTCCAACCGCCTTACCTTCTCTAGACTCTAGACTCTCTCCCTGAGTTTAGTATACCACAGATGCAGTTACTTACTGTTTCTCCTCTTGCCTATATAGCTCTGGACAGGAGCTCCGGTTTGTTGTTGGGAGTTCGCTTTTGCTTTCGTCTGTACTCTAGGAGCTCTCTCTCTCTCTCTCTCTCTCTTCCTCTCTCCTTATACTTAGGGCCCTTTTGTTACACTTGAAACTTTAGGGACTAAGTAGTGCCCGCATGCCCTTGAGACTTAACCTTAGGGAGGTAGGGCCTATTTGCACTATGGGGCTTAGACTTAAGGCCCCTCTGCACTTGAGACTTGGACTTAGGGGCTTAGGGCCCCTTTGCACTAGAAACTTAGACTTAGGGTCCTTTTACACCAGAGATTGAGAACCAATCTTGACCATTGAAAGACAAAATCCCTGATTGGAGGAAATGGTCACATTGGTACTAATTCACTTTACACCAAGGCCTAAGAGACTAAGGTTATGGACCCTCAATCTAGTATAAAGGGCCTTAAGGTCTGTGGTTTTCTATGTAGCTTAACTTCTCTCTCTCTCTCTCTCTCCATTACACTAAGCCATAAGGTCCGTGATTTTGTTTGTCGCTAGACATCTTTTTAACCTCTCTCTCTCTCCCTCTCTCTCTTCCCCTTAGACTAGGGCTATGACAATTTTTTCGTGGCAAGATTTCTTTGAAGTTATCTCTCCCACGCTCCCTTAAACTTAGGGCTGTGCTTTTATATGTAGCTAGATTTCTTTTTAAACTTATGCCAGAACTACTATTATTGCCTCAACCCCAGCTGGGGGGGTTTTATCTCCAATGCATGAAGGAGAATAATAAAAAGCAATCTGGTACTATACTCAAGCAAAAAGCTTGGTACAGTGTTTCCAGAGTCAATTCTTGACTGTGAAATTGTCAGCCTTATTTACATTACACATCTGAACCCTAATGAATCCTTGATGAATGGCTGTGATGGGCATCATTAATCCTATGCTTTGGTCTATGAATGGGTGAGATGGAGTATCATCAGTGAGTATATTTGTCTCAGGAGGGGTGAGATGGAGAGTATCTATCATTAATAATGTTTTGTCCTTTGGCTGGGAATGTTTGATTATCTGGAAAAGAGGTCCCCAGGATATAAGGGCTTTTGGTGACTTGGGTCTGCATCATTCTGCATCACTCAAAGGGATAAGTTGTGTACGGTTATCCCCTTGAGAGCTACAGTTAAAAGAGCGCCATGTCATGCTCCTTACAAGATCCTCTACACAATGTGGTCGTTAATGGCCCCCCCAGGTTTATGTCAGGTCTATTGACAGACTCTACAACAATCAGATGTCGATAGACCCAACATAAACCTGGGGTCCCATTAACGACCACATTGGAAGTTACATCCCATCCGTTGTGGATGAGTTTTTTCATCGGATCTGGTCCCGTCCCTTGGAGCCTTTTTGTTTCATTGCGTTCCCAATGGCCATTCCCCATTGCAAGGAATTGCTATTGGGAATGCAGTGAACCCAAAAGATTTCAATTGTGTATACATATATAATTTTTTAATTTTTAAAATTTTAATTTAATTTTTTTTTTCCACATTGTTGCCAAAGGGAGGACTGTGGGGGGTAGTAAGTCAAGATAAGAACCTTGCCTGTGAACAAGAGATCATGGGATAAAGCCCAAGCACCTGTGTGTTACAACATGTAGCATTTTTGGTCTTGGTGTGAGACCTTGGAAATGGGTATTGCAATAATGGTGCAACACCACCAACATAGGTATTGCAAAATAATTCACAAAAGAAATTCTGAGACATGTGAACAAAGTAATCAAAATTCTCACTGCCATCTTCTGTGCAAGTTGTCCTGGCACATACATAATATGGCCCCTCTTTTTCTTGTTTCATTTCTTGGGTTGAAAAATACAAAAACATTCTAGGAAAGGCCTAGGGTGAGGGCATTCCCAAAATAAGGGGCTTAAGGCAAGGTGATAAGTTAGTCTCTAATGCTCTTAAATAGTAGCTGGAAGATTTTTTCTTTTTTTTCAAAGAGGGATGAGTGAAAGCATATTAAGGTGGTTAAATTTTGACGGATTAGAGACCTTTTTGAATTTTTTTTTAGTGTATTGAAAAATTAGTTTAAAATATGAATATTTACATGATATTAAAATTAACATTATTGGTTTTGTGTATTGTTATCATTCATACCCTTCGTAACATTATGTGATTTTTCTAACAAAAATAGGCTGCAGGTCATGACACATGTGTGAGGTAAACTTTGTGGTTTCATTGAAACTTCATAATATTTAATGTTTGATGGGACAATATATTGCAACTTGACATTAGTTTAATATATGTAATGTATGTCACAACTTAATGTCAAATCAAAAGTTCAATATAATATATGCCACAACAAACACCACATATCGTACATTGTAATGGATGAAAACACAAAGTTTATCTCACACATGTGTCACGATCCATGGCTCGTTGTGTTAGAAAAATCATATTTTGTTGGAGTGCTCGTTATTGACCATAGGTCTAAATGCAAGCAATAGTGGATTGAAATCAAGGGTGTAGGAATATACATGTGACTAACTAATTTTATATTAGACCTAATAACATCTATGCCACAATGAACGAAGGCCGGTTTCCATGAGACAATAGACATCATGGATGTAAATTAAGGTACATGCACTGAATCCATCTGACATTGTTAAGCCCTATACTTGCTAGATATGGACTTGAGGTGGGCGACCTTGCAATACAACATCACAAATACACATAAAACCTACCTTGAAAATAAGAAAGAATATTCTTTGTTGTGCCAAGGAAAGAGGTTGTCAATTACCTTCCTTAGTAGAAGGTCAAAAATTTGTGTCATATATTATTCTGCCTTAAGTAAACCTTTAAGTTGTATGTACATGTGTATTGAGAAATTGAACCCTTTCAGATTACATCCTTGTTCCAAAAATTTTCACCAAATGAAATGTAAAACTGAAGATTGTGATTACAATTCAAATATATGTCTGAAGGTGCCATGTATAGTTGCCAAACAATATATAGACAACACCTTAGAAGATTAGAATATTGGCAAAGTGTTTATATAATAAATCCTAACATTTGAAAGCCACCCTCAGTGAGATGCCTCAATGCATCTTTGGAGCTGTGAACATCCATCCAGAATGTGCATGGCAATCAGCAAGAGAGAGATCAGCTAGCTGAACTATGTTCCAATTTGATAACTAATGTTGGAGCTAGAGCTGGGTTCAAGAAAAACATCTTCTAGATAAGAGCCTTGAGAAAAGCAACAATGAAAGGGCCAACCTAGTACACCCATTGTTTGGTCTAGTTCCAAGCAACTGCAGCAGGCCCAGATTTTAAACTAGGTTTGGCTCCATGTATCATGAATATTGTTAAATGATTACGGCTCTTATCAATAATGTATCATGATTAAGGACAACTTATTCATTGAAATTCTACTCTTAGTTGGGAAGGACATTAAATTTAAACAATTGTCTAGTCCACTGCATATATGACTACATGTATTATGTGTATGTAACATGGTTTAACAAAAATATTATTTACCAGTATATAAGTAATATGTAACATCCGCAGATTCAAATTTCTAAATTAACTAAGTGTACCTCTACTCTTTCAAGCATTGAATAATCGACCTCAACAGATCCACTCATGGATAAATTTAGTCTTCAGATGAGAAATAAATTGATGTTGATTCCCTGCATTTTAATTGAATATGAAGTTGGTTATATGTAAAGATTTTATGGATATAAAGTGTAAGGTACTGTCCGTATGTTTAACAATTTTTATTTGATACACTAATTCTTTTGATCTATTACTTAAGCATTTGTAAGGTATATTGAATCCTTAAAATTTATATGACTACAATTTTAATCAAAAACTAAATTTAGAATGATTTATTCAATATTTACACATGTGAAATATCAATACATCTCAAATTTAACACATAGCCAAATATAATATAACTAACTGAAACATGTAAAATTTAGAAACTGAAATTTATAATTCAACAAATAATATGTGTGCTTGGGGGGAGAATTGGGACTTTGAATAATTAACAATCTACAAAGATTACATACCATTAGCATATAAACAAAATGGGCCCCACCAACTTTCCAAAGTTGAACATCATATACTGAAAATGGCATTATAATGAATTACCAAAATAAGAAACTCATCTACGTATGATTATAACATCTACTAATGTACTTCATAGTTGGGCTATACCTTCCTTAGGTCTAAAATGTGATGCTGTACCTGGTTGTTTAAATCAGACTTCCATTTGAGAACGAGTTTACTATGGTCAGTGCAGTGAAATTTGTGGAACTAATCATACATTTATGGGTGCATCCAAATACATAGACTGACTATTGAGTTTACTGTGGTTCAGTCGTACTTTTTCGAACAGGGCAAACCTAGGTGCGAGCTACCCAAAGAGCTATTGCAACAATATCATGGCTAAAGCGGTAAGGAAAAGCTGGGGATCAATGGGCCTGCCTTCATTAGGGCTCCCTAGTAAAGCAGAGGATATGATTAGGATAACGAGCTTGAAACAAAGGGCTCGTCTAAAGCTAGACCAAACGATATTGTCACAAAATGCACAAAGCACTTTTCAAAAGGATGCTTTAGTTTCAATGACATCAAGGGAAAAAGGTACTTTAGCCATATCAAGTTCTAATATGGAATTTAATGTCCATTATAAAGTTTCAATTTAAATAATCTTGTCTTTGGGCCAGTTTTTTCACCTTAAAATATTTTTTCACTTGTGTTGGTTATTTGCAAAATGGGTAAATTTCATTAAAAGTGGGTTTCAAATGCTAAATCGAAGCATTTACTGCACATGATTCAAAATATTTGTTAAATACATATAATATTAGTGACAACGGGCAGATTTAAAAATTCAAGTTGAAACTCGTTTTACCACCAACATTGAGGGGAAGGAGATTTAGGCCTTATCTAATATCAATGTAAATTTTTAGTGTCAAGTTTTGACTCATTCTAAGCTAAAGCCCCTTTATGAGGAAATCATAACTCATGGCGTTCAATCCCAAGTCCCTGTTCTTTGGCAGATAACATTAATGTATTACAGTTTTGTCTCTGCAATGGCTTTGGCTGGGTCAAAAAACATTTTAATGAGATTATATTATGGTTGAAAATTCTTAGTGAACAATGTAGTGGAATTTAGTACAACTAAAAGATCAATGCAATGGCAATTTTAAGGTCTGATGGCTTTTTATGTTTAAGTGTTACAAGCTACCCAGCCTAGCAACAATTTTTCTGTTTAGGTGTTTTAACTTAAAGTTGGATTGGATCATCATCGATCCTTTATATTAGCTTGGTTGCTAAAGAGGGATAAACTGTATAGGACATCTAAAATGACAATCTTTTTACAGTAAAAGAATGACCGAACCAGTACTATGTACTAAGATCGATTGATTCACATTGTTCTTTATTATAAAGTTTATTCTTTCCAAGCTTGATTCATGTTCACCATGGATATTCAATCTAAGTTTGAATGATATCATGAAAAAGATTGGAGTCCAGTGATCTTCATGAATTTTTTGAAAGTGATTTTCAAGCAGTCAGAGGTTTCATTGAAGTTCGGAGAACTCATTGGGCACTTTCCCTTGTGTTTCTAGCTTCCATTGTCTTTACATTTTAGTCATGAAAGAATGTACCATATGAAAGAATTCTTTCACATTTCCTGACTAAGTTTTCTGAAGGTTGTACGAAGGGATGTGATAAAATGCTAATAAGACATTCCCATTTCAGACATCTGAATGGATTCATTTGGCTCAGGCCAACTTTCCTTGTAGTGTGCACAAGTGTCTAGTTCCTTTTCATGGCTACTGTGATGCAACAGCCACCAGCAAACCATGAGAAATGAATGGGCAGGAAACATTTTTCCATTGGGTTCCCCTTCTTTAGCTATCCTTAATGGTTAGTTCAGCTCCAGTTTGTTTTGTGCCTAGCTACTATCAATTCTGATTCTTAGAGTAAGTTTTAAGAACCACACAAATTCTTTAAAAATAAAATTAAAAAATTCAAATTCAGGGAACCTACCACTTTTTGAAAAATTGGAAAAAGAAACCACCGATTTTCAAGCACACCAACAATTCTCAACAAAATATGAACGAAAAATCTCAAGAGAGGGATATAAGCCTTTTCCACTGGGTTACACCATCTTTTGTGTCAAAAATCAAGTGATCATTTCATTTTTAAAAAGACATGATGCAATGCCTTGTAACCTAAAGGCATGCTCAAACTTTAAATACAAACTATCAACAATAATTATTGTGTAAAAATGTGTCTTGTGGTTGAAAGTTCCTTCAACCTCAATGAGGTTGTGGGTTTCTAAACCTCACCTAAGTTTTTATCCTTACTAAGTTGAGAACTAGACTTGAGTCTCAACTCTGTAGCTGGCCTGGGTATCAGGTGTGAGGCAAAATGAGACTCAACTGATTTTCAAGGAACCAATTCTAACATGCAGGGATACCTGTCAATTCTCATTTTGAGGACCCTGAACCCAAAACCGAAGGGCCTTAGAAAAGCTATACCGATTGGACCTGGAACCAGCAGTCTAAAACTCTGGACCCAGACCTGAAACTGATGAGTTTTAGATTTTGAAAATGTGCCCTAAACCTGAAACCAGGGGGTCTTGCATATTGGAAAAAAAATTAGACCCAGACCTTCCAGAACCCACCAACACTGGTCCTGACCTGCCAAATTGGGTACCCACCCAACACTAGTTAATAATTAAGTAAATGCATTAAGCAAGGTACCAGCCAACATACATCACCAAGATGAAACCTGATGTCAACTCAGTTGTTTCATCGACAAGTGCATCAGGACAAGCTTCCAATGTATGGTGCACTGGTGGCTATTGGTTCATGGTGGCCCATTTGCAGCTTCTAAGACTTACTTTCCACAAAAGTTTACTTCATGCATAAATTTGCCCTCCTTGTGGTATGACACCCCTTGTGTTCAAAACACAATCTTTGCCCCCATGTTCATTTGCTGTGCATTGTTTTGTTTGGGCAAAGCCTTGGCAATGTTTTTTCAGAATTGTGAAAAATGAGTGTTTTCTGGGATTGCTGATTGCCAAATTTCAGGACAACTATAATTATTAAAAAAACATTCTAGACTCTACTTCAGCTACTAGTACAGGTACCAACAATATATGTATATGTATTTTCATATTTATTTTTTGTCCAAGTTTGGCTAAATGGTCTTATGTAATGACTAGTGCTAAGTCACGAAATTGGAAAAAAGTTACAACACTGGTGGGGTCACTGGTGATGTCAATTATAATTACAATGGTCTCAATCACATGGTAAGACCTTTTGTGTTCTGATCGCCTGAACAAGGGAGAGCATCCACATGATGTTTTTCACTTTCCAGCATCGAATATAACTTAGAACAGTAGGTAAAGTTGCATGATTTCCTTATAGCAAATCCAAGCAATGAAGTTGTAAGTATTATGATCGTGTCATGGAGCCTGCCAAAAAGTTCGGAAACTCTTAGCTAATGATACAATCTTGTCGCACTACCCACTGGTTTGCTTGCAGGTGTACTCTCTCCTTTAAAGAACAAAAGAGTTGGACAATGATGATGAGTCTACAAGTACTAGAGACCTTTTTGAACACACAGAATGGTGAGCACTGTGCACATTGGGTCTGCCTCTGAAGGGGTTTTGGGTACTCTTTGGGTGATTACCTGACCAAGCACCCACCAGTGCACCATCCATTGGAAGTCCATTATGAGTTGGTTGTGGATGAATCACAACTGAGTTGCAAAGGTTCCACTTCCGTTACCTACCTTGTGAACCTACCTAGGTCACCACCTAGGTAAGTGGGCAAATATCATAGGTAAGTAGGTAGAAAATAAAAGTGATTACTATGTAGATAACTAAGTAGGATAGGTATAGAGTGGCTATTATTATGTAGGTGAACACAAATTCAAAGAAATGTCTCTCCTTGTCCATGTACCATCTGTCTAGTTTGGATGGGTCCAGGTTCAGTCTAATGTTATGTGAGTATCCAATTCGTTGGAGGTAAGTCCCTTACTGTATTTCATGTGTTGTTACGTCAACAACAATAGACAATTCTTCAAGCACAAATGTTACATTGCAATGGGCTTTGTTGGCAAAATAATGAGATTTTTTGAAAATAAGAAGTCACATTGCCATAGCTTGGGCATGCCACACGCCTAATAGCACATCTTTTGAATTTTTGAATGAAAGTAAGTTCAAACTCAAACACACCTAAACAATTGAAACATGTTTTTTTGTTACCCGATTGCTCACTTGCAAAACTTAAAAAGATGCATTGTAAACTACAAGTCTACAAATGGGATTTTTGCATTTCAAAAATATTTGGAAATGAATCACCAAAGAGTAGAATGAGTGAATTGAACAAAAGAAAGATTGAGTCAAAAAGAAAGGTCTAGCCTCACCCCATCTAGTATTTCTTTTTTTTTGGTAGTATCATTCCTTACATTTAAAATGATCCTCATTAAAAGCCTTTTGATCCTCTTGAAGAGGATTTGGTGTTATTCATTGCCAAAGAACTTGTGCCAATTATTTTTTTGAAGCACCATTGGTTGGAAGGCTAATTTTGAGACAAAATTTTAAACTAAAATTAACCTCAACACAACAATTGATAAATGAAATTTGGCCTAGGATGACATAAAAGACCAAGGAAAGGTTTGTATTTTCAACTATTGATTGGTGTAAAACTTGCACTATTAATTTTGATGTATGGATGTCAAGAGGGTCAATGGATACTTTTGTTCCCATCGTAAAAACTTGATTTTTGGAAACAATGGAAACATTTGGGAATGCCATGCCTTTGCATGTCAATGAGGTGTTTGCAAAACATGGGTTAAATGTTTGGGTCAAAAATGAGGGAAGGTATCTCTCGAGTCTCAACCATGACCATCATTTTGACATTTTTTGTTTCATGTGAAGAGTTCAGATTGATAACACCATTTGTAGGATTTTGTTGGGGGCATGTGGGTCAACATGCCACAAATGATTCCAAAGTTTGTGTTAATTTAACTTCAATTTCATTTAGGGAATCACAATCTACTTTGTGAACGATGATGAAATGGACCAAAAAGAGTGAGAAGGGACAACAAGAGTGACATAAAACACATTTGAATTTTAGCATACAATGGAATCCCCCATGGAAGTTGAAACCTTCAATAAAGATTTAGTTTGCTTCAAGGGTCATTCTATTCCAAGAGATTTTGGAGTTCAAGCAAACCATTGCCCTCTACCATGGAAGACATCACTACAAGGAGTTTTCACATTAACAACTAATTTTTGAATTTTTTGGGTCATAAATGACACATGTGATTTGAAATTCCTATAGTCACCTTGGACAAATTGCATAAATGTTTTGTTGAAAAAGACATTATGTGGCACCAAATTGAAACAACAATTGCATCAATGTGTAATTTACACCCTTTTTCATCCAATTGACATCTAGCCTACATAGTATGGTCATTTATGATTTATTTTTTAATGATTAAAATGCACTATAGTAACATATGTCCATGTGGCACCATCATTTGTAACTAGTTTTATGACTAAAAATCATGTATTTAATTGATTCCAAACTTTTGAAAAATCCATAATTAACAATTGACTATTTGGAAGTTGAAAAATTAAAAAGAAATTTTCACTTGGCGACCACCAAATGATGCAACAAGAAATATTAATAATGTGTTGCCACATTAAATGTTCCAACAAATAGATGTTAACAATGTTTTGTCTCAAACTTGATCCTAACCACTAGGTGAGAAAAAGTTCAAAATTGACAATTTAGTCCGAAATTAGTTAAATACATGTTTAAATGTGAAAATATGCATAATTTTTTTGATCATTGAAATGTTCACACATGGCAAGCTCCAAGTTGAACAAATGCCACCACATAACCTACCTAAGTTAAATTAAGTTAAACCACCTAGCCCTATTAACTTAAAGTGCCTAGGCTAACAAACCTAACCTACCTAACTTAAGTTGCCTAAGCTACAATCATGCGTTAGGGAGCCTAGGTGTCTTAGGCTACACATCTCAACCTATAGTAGGCACTTAAACTATTTAAATTAAACTAGGGTAGAGAGGTTGCAATAATAAGGATTTGATCCCCTCACCTTCAATATCCCTCACCTTCATATTGAAGGGAAAAATGCCTACTAATGTACCAACTTTTTTCTACATAACATGAAATGGCAACTTACCTAACTTACCTAAGTGATGTAGTCAACCTACCACAAGACTTACTTAAAAGTTGCTTAAACTAATTAAAGTACCTATGGGCCTACTTAAGGATTGCTTAGGGTACCTAATAGCTACATAAATTCTCCTTAAATTACCTAGGGTACTTAGGTGCCTACCTAGGGGCTAATTAGGCTATGTAAAGGTTACCTAGAAGTTACTTAGGTTGCTTAAGCTACTTAAAGGCTACTTAGGGTACCTAGGGGTTACCTATGGGTTGCCTGAACTAACTAAGGTACCTAAGGGCCTATCTAGGGGGACCTAGGCTACTAAGATACCAAGGTGCTTGCCTAGGGGCAATTTAGGTTATGTAAGGGCTACTTAGAAACTACTAGGCTTTACTTTAAACAACCCTTAAATATTATGTAAATTTAAGGTATTTATTTAAGGTATTTAAGGGTTACCTTGGGGTTATTTAAGTTACCTAGGAACCTACCTAAAGTTGTGTAAACTACTTAAGCTACCAAAGGGTTATTTTAAATAAGTTAGTTTACTTATGGGCCCATGTTTAGTCTACCTAAGGTACCTAAAGGCTGTTGAGTGGCTACTTAAATTATTTAAATGTGATCTACCTAGGGTGTACATAGGCTTACTTAAGGGTTACCAAACAACTTAACACTAAGAGGGATGTGTTTCTAGTTCATTAAAAACTTCACTAATTATTTAAATGAAATCATGACTTAACTCATTAGATTATAAATCTGGTGAATCCAACACATCTTTTATGATCAACAACAAGTATCAACAAGTGAATTCACTAGGAATTAATCAAATTAAAAATTGTCACATGACATTTTTTAAAATAATTTTTTGAATAATTTGAATAATTTATTAATATTAAATTAATATTTATTTTTTCATTATTAATCAAAATATCATTTTATGAATGTATGGTAAACATAGAATGCTCACCATATAGTCAATGTACACCATTGACCACATGGAAGTTTTAGCAAAGTTTTTGCCCTTAGATATCAAGGTGATAACCAATTGCCGTTACCATCCACCACATCATTTGGTATGAAACAACTAGGGCGATGATTAGATTTCTTATGTTGTTTATCTAATTGTTTTACAAAAACCAATTTTAACTATAGTTATTTTCTTTTCCATATTATGTCCAAATGGGAAAAAAAAAATCATTTTAGAAGACTTTTTTGAAAATGTACAAATCTTCAATATTTTAAAGAAAAAAAAACTGCTTAATTTGATGGAAAATACATTTGAACCTTGCAATTTACTACATTTCAATATTGGTGACTTGAAAAAAACTCTTTCTTTAACCATTACTATCTTTTTCATACTTTGTCCAAATGATAAAACTTAAATTTCATTCTATATTTTCCTTCTAAGACTTTCACATATATATATATAGATAAAAAATTGACTGAAAATGCATTTGAATTTTTTTATTTCATACATTTCAACAATATGTTTTGATAACTGTTTTTTCAAATAACATAATTTGTAAAAAAATCTATTTAAGAAACAACATTGATTTTTTTGTTTCAGAACTTTTTTTAAAAATCTTATTATATGGTATGACATTATATCTTGCAAATTTTAAATGTATATTTAGTCAATAATTTTTAAATAATTTTTTTATATCTTAATTATAATTATTAATAATTCATAAATGTTATATAAAATATTAGAATTATGTGAATTAATAAGTTTTCAATTTTATAAAATTTATTCAATTTTATTAAAAATATTAAATCTTTGTACTTTTAAAGGTTTTGATAAATAAATAATCATGAAATTTCAATAAATTCAGAAATTAAAATTAAAAATCAACTTAAATCTATGTTTACAATAATTTGAATAACACAAAAATGAATGCTAGAGAACATTATTTTGATCTAAGGATAAATTATTTTAGCATTCTATAAAGTGCTCACATTCTATGTAAACGTCTTAATTATTAATTTATACACACATCATATTTTTGGTATTGTAAATTATATTTATTTTATTTTGAATGATTTTTTTATTTTCTCTTTGGAAAGGTCTTTTCAGTTGTGAAAATAAACTTAATAAAATAATAATATGTTTTAAAAGTTGTATGAATTCCAAATTTATTAATGAATTTATAAATACATACATTTAATAGATATTTACATTCATACATATACATATATATTCAAATATCTATTTGTACTTATTTATAAATAATTTGAATAACAAAAAGATGAATGTTAATGAATAAGGCATAAATGATTTCACCTCTAGTGAAATTGCATTAGGTTAAAACATTAAGTAGTGAACCCATTTCAATTTTAAAACTTCATAGTGATGAAATGGGTTAGTAAACTAAACTTTGCATGTTTTTAATAGTGTAAGGATTTATTTTTAAATTAAATTTGACGTAAATATTCTTGTGCATCATTCCCATTTTAGTTATGTAACACATAAATAGCAAATAAAACATAATTGAAAACCAACATAACATGTTGCATGCCCTAGTTAGCCATTTAACACATGTACATTTGCAACTAGATGATATTTGAACTAGATGAAACATGTTGTTTAATCACTTATGAAGCACATTACTAGTCACCAAAACAATTAAATTTTCCTTTATTGTTGGTAACCATTCATCGTGAATGATATGAACATACTTTCATCTTCATTTTAATAGTCACAAATCATAATCACATATACAACTTAAAACCATTTTGTAATTGAGTATGTGATTACAAATTGCTTTTATTATGGTGCCATGAAGGATAATTTAAATGATAATTGCAAAAATGGTTGATTTAAACACCAATAAAAAACACATGATTTTTTGTAATGTAATAGTTAATAACATTTTAACATAATATGTTAAGTTCATAGGTTTGGGTAATAACCCAAGTTGTTAATATTTAGGGGTGTGCGGTTGCATAATCATGTGTGTTGCATCAAAGTTTGGATTATTCACTATTTTTTAATGTGTTTCATGTTGTTATATCATTTATAAGCCAAAGGTGAGTGAATTGTTTGACACTTGACTTTAATGACATCCAAGATTTTGAGTAGAACCTCAAGTTTTACGACAATGCATGCAAAAACAAATGGTACAATCTTAAATCTTTTTTTTTTTTGTTTATGTTATATTTTCAACATCACAAATCTCACAATATGTTGGCAATGAGTCATTCAATATGTTGGAGGAAAGAACTTTACATATATGTTGTAGGTGAATATGCCATACATGTGTTGTTTCCATTCTTAGTTTGTGCATCCAAGTTTTTGAATCCAAATGAAGTAGGTGCAAAAAATCTTAACTTTGCATCACAAAGTTTTTTAAATATCAATTTGTATGATTTCATGGAGATTGATAAAAAAGATAACATTGCTAGTGATCAAAGAAGTTGAATGATTTCAAAAAAGTCATTGAAGAAAAATGCAAAAATTCACTAGCAGGGTGGAAAGCTTTTGAAGTACAATTTTCTTATTTTGGGTTTGTAACCCAACAAATTTTAGGGAGTGTTGGTTCTTAGATTGAAATGAATAGAGTCTTTAGTATCGCAAGTATTTGCATAAACATGTGATGCTTTTGGTCAATCATAGGAATTTTGAAATAATTGTAAGCATTTATAAGAATTGACCAAATTATGCTCATTTTTGTGGGTGCTAGTGTCCATGGAGCAATTTATGGAAATAGAAGAAGCCTTAATGAAAAAAAATGAAAATATAATTACTCTTGGTCTTTACTTTGGTAATGTTTTTGGGCAAGAATGTTTGAGGTGTGATTAAGGATAAAAGATAGGGGGAAAATTTTGGGGGTGTTTTGGAAGCAAAATTGGGCTAGAATTCAGGGGGTGTTTCACAATAGAAATAGGGAAAAGATTGGAGGTGAATTCGGGGGGTGTTTAAGGGCTTTTTTTAAGGGTTGAATTTGGGTCGTTTGAGGGGCTAATTGGGAGATACCCAAATATATTCAAACCTACCCAAGAACTATGAACCAACCAAATGTAAAAATTTGAAAAAGAATTAGATCTGGAACTACACCTAAAATTTTAAACCCAGAACCAAACCGGGTCCCACTTTGAAGGAAAAAAATTTTAAATTTTAAAAAAATAAAATTTGAAACCTTCGCCATGAAAATTTTCAAAACCAGAGCTGGAGGTTCTTCCTCAAACCTAAGAATGGTCTCGACACTAGTTCAGTGTAGCCCCTCTGGGGTAAAGACGTGATTTTCACTTCACAGCAATCACAGTGCAGCCTTTCATTACAGTTTGATTGATTATCAACAGTCGTTGGGCTTGTGTTGGGGGGCAGTGTTTTTCCTTTCTCAATTTTGTGATGTAGAATGAATGAGACGATCAAACATGAGACCGTTTAGGCAAATCTGGCAATAAAAAATATTAAAATATTGAAGCATCATTGGACATATTGTTAGCTACCTGCTTAGATCTGATGTAGAATCTGGATTTCTTAAAAAGAAATGAACATTTTTGGAAATCTGGCAATCAGAAAAACGGATGAGAAAACTCAAATTTTCTAACATTTCTGAAAAGAATCGCAAAAAGAAAGCGCTTGAAGACACAAGATGGCGCCTAACGATTTGGAAAGAACTTCCTCAGACTGATCGTCACTGTCACACACTGGCAGAAAAGATACGGGCAGCAGCAGCAGCTACATCTGTCAGCGGCAGAACAGCCGCCTACAGGGGAGGGCAGGCGTTGAAAAGTTTGTTGAGGGAACCGTGTGGTGTCAGCACCGGGGCAGTAGCCGTGAGCGCCGGATGGGCGTTTTCGTCCCCATTCGCTTTCCACTTCCCCCCCCCCCTCGCCCCCGCAGTAGCCCATCTATGGTCCCATCTACCAGTCTGTCCAATGTTACTCTGGAACCTAATAAATTAAGTGAAGAGTTACCGGCAGAATTTGTTCTAGTGAATTTGAAGGGCTCATTATCAGTTTTGTGTGGTTATTTGATTTGTCAAATAACCGGCGGCTCAGGTTCTTAAACATTTTCAGAATCCAAGGAGGTCCACTGTTTCCAGTCTTCCACCGAGCCAAAATCAGAATCAGAGAACCGTCAGTTCCAGTTATTTCAGAAACATCAAAGGACCAACACTTTTTTCCTGAAAGATCTGGCAAAGAACTGATGGTTTAGAAAGGAGGTTTTTGAATTTTTAAAAAAAATAGAGAACCAAGGTTTTATGCCCAATCCGAATTTTTGATTTTTTTCACCCCACTGGGTAAGTGAATTGATAACCGGCAAGTATCTGTAGCAGATTTTAATAGCTGCACAACACTGCTCCTTACTTCAGTAAAATTTTTACCTCATTCATACACCTCATGATCTACATAGGTTTGGTTCATGATAACTTTTGTCCCTTGCTTTACAATAGGTAAGGCCTGTTCTCTAGTGAATTTTTCATAATGCAAGGCCAGACTCAACCATTGCCCTTATTTTGAGAATGCCCCACCATAGGGCTTTACCCTCACATAACAATCTCCATGCAAGGCACTACTTTACACATATAGGCATCAGATTCCACTCTAAAGAAATAGGAGTAAAAGCCTCCCCCCTCCTATGCTTGAGACCCTCCTATTTTGTGGTTGCATCCATTACAATGAACAAAATGCGATCTTTATTGTTTGTCTCCCACGTATGTCATGAGCTGTGGCCCACTGTGTCCAAAAAACCCACATTTTTTTGTAATGGATATTTGCAAGGCATTTTTTTTAAAAAAGAATGCTTGTTGTGGTAGGCATTCCATTTTTTGAAATTTTTTTTTTCCATGACACCCATTGGCTATCATGGGAAAAATGTTCATAAAAAAACAGCAGAGGTCTTTATGCTTGGTAACGCCTGTGGTCTCATGTTTTGCCTTACACATAGTGACTAGGGTAGAATGGTCGGTGAGCAAACACTTAAGTGCTCAGGGCAGGCCAGATCCAAGGGGAGGGCTCCGTTGTTTCTGGTGTCTTGACAAAACCTTAACCCCTCTTATTGGCACATCTGGTGCACTAAAAATCATCAAAAACGAATTAGAATTGAAAACTTACGGCCCCCAAAGTAAAGGGGTGAAAAACTCAAAAACCAAACCACTGAAAGCTACAAAGCCAGTTCCCAAACACCCAAAACATTCCTGATATGTTGCTCTGTTGCTATTAGAGTTCCAAGATGATTTGTAGAACTCAAGGTGGCACTCCTACAAAACTTTAAATCATTTTAAATTAACAAGAAATTTAAAAATTAATAAGCTTTGAAAGTGGGAGAGGTCCAAAGAAAAGGGGAAAAAAAAAAAAAAACGCATTTTGTATCTTGAAAAGATTTTTTTTTCCTTGCTATGTTTTCATTACTCCTTTTCCTTTGCACTTCAAAGATGATTTCTAGAGTGTGGTAGCCCTCCCATAACATTTTAAATCACTGAAAATGAAGCAGATGACAAAGATCTAAATTAATGTTCAGTGATAGTGTAATGATCAGAGATAGGCAGTTCTACCCTAACACTGTTTCTCTTCATAAAAACCTGCAATGGCTTTTGTAGTGCACCTGAAGAGCATCTTACATGGCATAAAAAGTTGTCAAGCTTTATGAAAACATAGTTACTCGCCTCCGCAGGCAGTACATTTTTGAAAAGCCCTTCATTGTTTTTTCCTGTGATATCAGATGGGTATTGTGGGAATGTCTTTATAAAAAAACCATGCATAATGTTGCATATGTTTAGGCCATGTAAAGCCCTCAGGGGCAGGCTTTACAATATGAGGCCCACATTTGGCTCCACCTGGTGGGGCTCATACGCCCCCAAAGTTCGGCTCCCTCAGGCTTTACTTTACACCCATTCTTATGACTCTACCTGGGGCCACACAGGCTTGCGAGGTTTGGAAATGTCCAGTGCTTGCCAAAGAACTTGAACCCTTGATGGGGTTAGTGTGGTTAAGCTACAAACGAGTTAACTACTTGTCATTGTTTGGGGATCAATCAGCAACTTCACAGCACAAGATCAAGTTCACTACATTTGGAGTTGTGTTGGAGTTGCACAACATTCCTCCTTCACGGAAAGCTGATGTTCTGGCTTGTTGTAGAGGCTGAGTACCAGCTCGTAGGGACTTGAGGTAATACCAGTCTCATACCAGTCTATATACCAGGCATATATCTGCCATATACAGGACCAACACTTGTTCCTTCCTCTTCTCAAAACCAAGAGGGCAGGGTGTTACTGAATTTTTTTACATTGTAGAGGGTATCAATTTTTTTTGTAAATCTCAAAATTTTCTTTTGAGAGCAGCCTATCATCAATTTCTATTTCAAATGAAAGCCAACCCTACACTGGTACCTTCAGCTTCTTGAGTGAGCTGGCCCTCTTATTAGTGGCTATATTGAACCCCAGAGTTGTTAAATTTGGACTCTGGCCGTGATTTAGGCTAATAAGAACATATTTATGATGAGTTATGCTTCAAGTTACCCTGTCGTTGTGCACTAGTTTGACCCTGTAATCCCTCTTTCATCCCCAATTTGAATGTAGCTGTAAAGTGCGTGAAACCTGTTTAATACTCTTTAATGAAACAGGATATATCAGTTCACAAGATTCGGAGGATTTTATTCTGACAATTCATGAAGAATGTCTGCAGCAACGAAGGTACAGGTACGGCAAATCCAAAACCGGGGGCGAAACTCCTCTGAGGGCCAATTTAGATGAGAAAACCAGTTTGGTCCTCTCTTTTTCTCCTATGTACTATTTTCATCCTTGATTTTGTCACCAGTTTTGGCAAAACTGGGGCTCAGTACCCTAGGGCTGGCATGTTCCCGAAATAACTGGCCGTGTGAACTCCCCCTCTAGGGCCGATTATTTCAGGAACACCCCCGACCTGAGGGCATTAGCTAATGTAAAACTCAACTCACTTTTTTTCTTTTGGTGGGTACCAGACGGGTACCTTCCGGGTATCATGGCAAATTATTACTTTTTAAAAGTAATGCCCGAAGTGAAACACCCATCTCTACAGGAGGCATTTCACTTGCTGCTGACGCTCAATTACAGCATATAATGCACCCTCCATTTGCACTACTGTAAAGTGCAGAGGGTTTTACAAAACCCCCAAAATCTAGGGTTTTACCATGGTATGAGTGTAAGTACTGGGTCGCTCAAATGCATCTCCTGCCACCCACCATGCATGCATCCCTCCCTCATGGAGCGCCGAGGCCTGTTGGTTTACTCTGGCCAGTTTTGTATAAGCCATTTTGCCGGAGGAGATCATCAAAGAACATGAGAAGTCTGCCTGGGATGAACCTTCTTCATGTGTTTCAGGTCACAGACTTGCCAACTCCACATGATTCCATTCTCATCATCACTCTGTTCAAGTGCAATAAGATCCATGAATTAGGCTGTTTTCCTTTACAGCTGAGTTCTCCGGTCTCTTGTCCTTAGATGCCCTGTAAATGCATCCACCAATGCAACCACTGGGGGATGGATACAGTCGGAATCCCAATTATGCTGAGTCCATGAATCAGTTAGCTAGCTACCTTCAGCGGTTTTACCAACGTCGTGCTGTGTTTCGCGGTTGTTATTTGTATCAATAGGAGAACGCCACAGCTTTACATCTGTCCTAAAGGACGGCAAATTTTGTCTTTCTTGAGCTCAATGTTCCTGAAGTGGGCGTCTTCAAAAACTGGCAGTAACTCAGTGTGGCAAGTGGACTGTTATAAGGAGACTGTCTCATCGTTATCCATGGCCGGTTCTTCTCTCAATTCTTTTCTCCACTGTCCCAGTGTCTTTATTGGCCTTGCCTACCAAGGCAAGGATATTGTGTTTAGCTTCATCATAGAGTATAGTAGCTTAAGGGATTTTTATAGGCCCCTAGCTAATAATAATAGGTCTATTTTTATCTGAGGATGTTTGAAAGATGATATCTTGGCTTGTGTTGAAACCTGAGATTAGTTATAGCGTGATAATATCTTGAAGGATATTGGTTTCTTTAAGAGGATTTTTTGAACATTATACTTTTGCAGTTTCCAAAACAATTCGATTGCCTTAACATACTTTTTTAATGCAAATGGCAAGGCCACAGTATGACACACCCCTTGTTCATGACTGAGATCTCCTCAGCTAGTTGTATCTTCCACTACTCTTCACAGCTTTTCATAAGGCATTGTTAAACTTAACAATGCATATTCTTTTCCATCTAGGCTGCAAGACAGATGAAGAAAGACTCTCAACATTACAAGAATTCCTCTGTGGGACACAACGCAGAAGTAGTGGTGCAAATATCACAAATGACAGACAATTGAGGTCTTTGGTTGTTTATACAAACAAGTGGATGTTTTTCGACATGGTAGTGCTAATGTTGTTTGGAGCCTAAAACGATTAAGAGGTCTTTGTCTTTTTGTCCTTCTTACTTATTTCTACCAAAGAATACCCATAACATTACAAAAGATGTAACCATCTTTCATGTTAAGTTGAGCAATAGCAATAGGCTTAGTTACCTTACTGCTTCCCTCACTTCAAAACCCACCTACTTGTTGAAATATAAGTTAGTATAAGTTTAGTTAATGTGAAGAGACATTTAGTAAAGGAACACTATAGTTCCCACGAGCTCCGACTCTTGAACAGTTTGAAGAGCAAGGTGGATGAAATTCTAGAAGTATGTTATGGGTTTCTTGGTTGGGAGGAACTTGTCAATAAATTTTTTGCTTAAACAATTTTTTTTCTACATGGTATTGGAGCTTGGTAAGTGTTTAAAAAAGACAAAACTTTCCTAGAACTCATCCACCATGGCTAGTATTGGGCCTGAATATTTGATCAATAGTAATTACCAAACATGGTCCACTTGCATGGAGATTTTTCTCCATTGAGAAGAACAATGGGACCATCTCAATGGTTGTAATATTAGACCAGTGGATCCCACAAATCAAATTACTTGGGACATTCAAGATACAAAAGCAAGAACTAATCTCCTTTTGTGTATGAAAAATAATCAATTGTTCTATGTTAAATCTTTTAAAACATCAAAAGAAATTTCATATCAAAGTAAGACTAATTTTTAGACAACCAATGTTAATAATGGATGAGAGAGATATTGTTCAAGCCCATTTTAATAAATTTAGCTATGTGCCAGATGAATTGACTGCACCAGTAGGGAAAGTGGCTAATGTTGATGCTATAGCAAGCACTTTTGGGTTCAATGCCCAAATCATATAGGAGTCTAATTATGGCCCAAATGAGTCAAGTGGGTATTCTTCATGTAATTAAATCTCTTGTTGGAAGAAGAAACCAAAAGAAATGCAAAACTATATAGAGGGGAAGGTTTTGCATTGTATAGTGGAAATAATGGAGCAAATCCTTCTAGGCCAAAAAGACCTAATTCCATCCATTTAAAAGTCCAAATTGGAAAGTGAGTAGCAACAACTTAAACAATGGACCAAAGAAAATTTTAGAAAATTGTTTCTATTGCAAGCTTCCCGAGCATCAAATTAAAAATTGACAAAAAAAAATTGCAAATGAGAAAAGTCGTAATGAGGCTCAAAATCTCATTTCAAACAAAACAAGAATACCCCATGTCTCCAAGAAGGTAAGGTTATTTGTAGCCTTTTTGTCAACATTTGATTTAAACAATAATAAAAATTAAGTTAAGTTGTAGATTCCAGTGCCACTTGCCATGTGACAAATAATAGAAATTGGTTTATAAAATATAATCGTCATCAAATTGAAGCCTATGTGTACCTTGGTGATGACACACACCATAAAATACATGGCAATGGGAAAATTAGAATTAATTAACAAATGGAGAAATAAAGTTCATTCCTAAAGTCCTATATGTACCATTCAAGATAAATCCAATCGGATTAATACGACTTGTGAAAGAGATGGCAACTTATACAAATTAGGCACTTTGGTCCCCTACTCTATAGATGTTTCACCTTGCATGGATACAATAATTCAAAACAATCCAAATATAAGAATTCATGATTTATGGCACAAAAAATTGGGCCACATTAATATACAATCCATGAACTAATGCATGGAAACAATTATGTCAATAATGGGGTACAATGATAATGCTAAGGTTTATAGATAACACAACTCCTTTTTTAAAACTGTAATTATTAGTAGGGATGTCATATTTGATGAAGAATTTCAATTATAAAGGGTCTAAGCATGGTAAATTAAACCACAAATGTTCCTTGCAACATAAACAAAAAGTGGTCATCAAGTATGCTTTGATATATTAAATTTAAAAATATTATTTAGTTCAAAGATTAATATGAACATTTTTTTCAACTTTGTTAAAACTTTAAATAAAGACTACATGTTTAAAGTAGGTTTAAGTAAATTCATGGGAATTCAAGTGAAGCTCACAGTCTACTTTATAGCCTTTAAGTAGGTTGTAAGTAGATGAAATATCACGTTTTTAAAAAAATTGAATTAATGGGCCCTAAAATGTACTTGTGGCTTTTCATATTTTTCACATTCTAATAAAAATGTATTTAACTTGTAGGGTAAAAGTAGGTTTGAAAAAAATATTTACCAATCAATTTCAAACCTACTTATTGTTTATTTTTATTGTACTGAAGCTTTTCAAATTTTATACTCAACTTACCATATACCCAATGGAGGCACAAATGTTTTCAAAATGAAAAATAAAAAGCTTTCCAATCTATTTTTTTGTGTTTTTGTAAAAAATTGTCATTATTTAAAATGGGATTTTAGGTAGACATACTTTTTGGTCTAATTTATTATGCTTGGACCCCAAAACATAAGGGGAAATGGGTCAACTAATAAAGGCCAACCCATTTCAATGAGGAATAAATAACAAGTCAACAATGAACAAAGTCAATCTATTTGGCATTTAATCGAAAACTACCAAGAACCTTTATGAGTATCAACTACCTACATACTTCACATTGTAAACCATGTAATTATCCCACCACCTCATCCTCAAAATGAAATAATTTATCAAGTATCACCTTTTAAACCTCCTCAACATATTGATTCAAAAGCTAATCTTTTCAAAATAACCAAGAAGAGGACCCATTTGACCATTTGGATGATGCAAGCATTTTTTTACCACAATAATATAACATCACCAATAGGATTCCAATGGTGATCTAGAACTTGGAAACCATTTCAATGGTTTCAAGATTCAATAAATTACGAACAAGTATTGGTATAATTGAAATAAACCAAACAACACTGGACACCTTAAGTAAAGCTTTGGAACAAAAAGATGTTAAACAATGGCATGATGTTGCACAAGATGAATATAACTCATTAATTAAAAATAAAACTTGGACCTTAACCAAATTACATCCTGGTAGTTGTAAATGGGTTTTATATATAAAAT
>Ga0116229_10003131_pt1 | contig 27164 bp, 18 predicted proteins | sample S1TSphgellanicum_3_FD_87313 | JGI IMG/M metagenome (GOLD analysis project Ga0116229, IMG submission 87313) | Host-associated microbial communities from peat moss isolated from Minnesota, USA - S1T2_Fc - Sphagnum magellanicum MG | ecosystem: Host-associated > Plants > Peat moss > Unclassified... | reverse complement strand
GCTGGCGGCGCTGGACGCGTTCAAGACGGGGCGGTTCGAGGTGCAGGACGAGGGCAGCCAGATCGCCGCCTGGCTGCTGGACGCCCAGCCCGGCGAGACGGTGGTGGACTATTGCGCCGGCGGCGGCGGCAAGACCCTGGCGCTGGCGGCGGCCATGTGGCGCTCAGGCGAGGGGCAGGTCGGCCGGCTTGTGGCCAGCGATGTGAACGGCCGCCGGCTCCAGGGCATGGCCGAGCGTCTGGAGCGCAACGATGTCGAGGTCGAGCTGCGCCAGCTCGGCGCGGACGGCGAGGGGATGGTCGATCTGACGGGCCAGGCCGGCCTCGTCTTCGTTGATGCGCCCTGTACCGGTTCGGGCACCTGGCGGCGCCACCCCGAAGGCGCCTGGCGGTTGACGCCAGAGAGCATAGCCAGGCTCGCCACGCTTCAAGGGCGGATCCTCAGCCGCGCTGCAACCCTGGTGAAGCCCGGCGGCAGGTTGGCCTACGCCACCTGTTCGGTCTTGGCCGCCGAGAACGAGGCTGTGGCTAAAACCTTCGCCGCCGATCACCCGGCCTTTGCGCCCGTCGCCATCGCCAAGGCCGCCCAAACGCCTGACCTGACCGACGCAGGACGCCTGCGCCTTGCCGAGTTGGCGGGCGATGGCCATACCCTGCAACTAACGCCCCGCCGGTCTGGAACCGACGGCTTCTTTCTCGCCCTGTTTGAAAGGTCCGCATGAGCCAGGCCCCGCATCCGCCAATCGACACCACAAGCCACCAGCGCGTGCTGATCGTCGATTACGGCAGCCAGGTCACCCAGCTGATCGCGCGCCGAGTGCGCGAAGACGGCGTGTTCTGCGAGGTGCATCCCTATCAGAAGGTCGATGACGCTTTTCTGGATGCGTTTGGGCCTCAGGCCATCATCCTGTCGGGCGGGCCGGAAAGCGTGGCCCAGGCGAACAGTCCCCGCGCGCCGGGCTCGGTCTTCACCCGCGGCCTGCCCGTGCTGGGCATCTGCTATGGCGAGATGACCATGTGCGGCCAGCTGGGCGGCAAGGTGGAGACCGGTCATGGCGGCGAGTTCGGCCGCGCCGAGATCGAGATCGTCCGCGAGTCGCCCCTACTCGACGGCCTCGGCGACATCGGCGCGCGAGAGCCGGTGTGGATGAGCCACGGCGACAAGATCACCGCCATTCCGCCGGGCTTCCACGTCGTGGCCGTGTCTGAGGGGTCTCCCTACGCCGTGATCGCCGACGAGGGGCGGCGGCTTTATGGCGTACAGTTTCACCCCGAGGTGATCCACACCCCCCGTGGCGCGCGCCTCTTGCGCAACTTCACCCGTGGCATCGCCGGCCTGGCGGGCGACTGGACCATGGCCAAGTTTTGCGACGAGGCGGTGCGCCGTATTCGCGAGCAGGTCGGCTCAGGGCGCGTGATCTGCGGCCTGTCAGGCGGGGTGGACTCGTCCGTCGCCGCCGTCCTGATCCATGAGGCGATCGGCGACCAACTCGCTTGCGTCTTCGTCGATACCGGCCTGATGCGCGCGAACGAGGCGGAAGAGGTGGTCGCCCTGTTCCGCGGCCAGTACAACATTCCCCTGATCCATGTGGAAGCGCAGGAGCTTTTCTTGGGCGCGCTGAAGGGCGTCAGCGACCCAGAGGCCAAGCGCAAGACCATCGGACGCCTCTTCATCGAGGTGTTTGATAAGGAGGCCGCCAAGATCGAGGGCGCCGCCTTCCTGGCCCAGGGCACCCTCTACCCCGACGTGATCGAGAGCGTCTCCGCCCACGGCGGCCCGAGCCATGTGATCAAGAGCCACCACAACGTGGGCGGCCTGCCCGACCACATGAAGCTGAAGCTGGTCGAGCCCTTGCGCGAACTCTTCAAGGACGAGGTGAGGAGCCTAGGCCGCGAGCTCGGCCTCCCCCCCGCCTTCGTCGGCCGCCACCCCTTCCCAGGCCCCGGCCTCGCCATCCGCATCCCCGGCGAAGTGACGCCGGAAAAAGTCGCGGTGCTGCAAAAGGCCGACGCCATCTGGCTGGACGAAATCCGCAAGGCGGGCCTGTACGACGCCATCTGGCAAGCCTTCGCCGTCCTCCTCCCCGTCAAAACCGTCGGCGTGATGGGCGACGCCCGGACATACGAGGACGTCTGCGCCTTGCGCGCCGTGACGTCCGTGGACGGCATGACGGCGGATGTGTTCCGGATGCCGTGGGAAGTGCTGGAGGCCGCGGCGACGCGGATCGTGAATGAAGTGCGGGGCATCAACCGGGTGACGTACGACATTACGTCCAAGCCGCCGGGGACGATTGAGTGGGAGTAGGGGGATAGCGTAGTCTGGCGTAGGTTGGCGCGGAATATCGTAGAAAAACAGAGCCTTGCCATCTCTCGCAATGATGATCTGACGTCGGAGATCAATCGCCCTTTCGTCTTGCTAAGCATATGAATTATTGAACGAAATAATTTTCCCCGGCTGGCGCCTGCGCCCCGCAGCCAGAAAATTTGGCGATCATTTTGGCGGTCTTTGAAAGCGTGCGAGCGACGCATCCAGAACATACCGTCAAAACGCATCACTGTCGGCTGCGCAGCTACCGCGCCAATCCCAACCTCGAAAAGGCGGGCCGGGGCGCGGGGATACGATAATCCAGCCCGTGTGCAGTTATGGAACCGTAGGCATCAGAGTCGCCGCCGCTCATCGCCCATGCGGGCATTTCCTAGTCGTCACACCGTATCAGCTTGATGTCGCGATCCGCCGCCCAACTGTGGACGTCTTCGCGGCGCAGCGCGGTCGCCATGAGATCGGGAAACTGATCGGGTGTGCAGGCGAAGACCGGGATGCCGAGCGAAGCCACTTTCGCCGAGAGCGCCGGATCGTAGGATGGCCGCCCACTATCCGTCAGCGCCAGCAGGACGATGACGTTGACGCCCGACAACACCAGCCGCGCCAGCCGACCCAGCAGAGCATCCGCGTCGCCGCCTTCATACAGGTCCGTGATCAGGATCATATGTGACTTGGTCGGGCGGTCGATTCGGCCCTCGCAATAGGCGACGGCGTGATTAATGTCGGTGCCGCCGCCGAGCTGGACGCCGAACAGCACTTCGACCGGATCGGCCAGTTCCTCGGTGAGATCGACGATTGCGGTATCGAAGCAGACCAGCTTGGTCGCGACCACAGGCAGCGACGCCATCACCGCCGCGAAAATCGAGGCATAGACGACCGACGTCGCCATTGAGCCGGACTGGTCGACGCAGAGCACGACCTCGTCAAGATCGACGATGCGGCGCTGCTGGCGCCTGAAACCGATCAGCCGTTCCGGCGTCACTGTGCGGTGCTCGGCTTGGTAGTGGTGCAAGTTGGCGCGGATCGTGCGCGGCCAGTCGATATCGGCGAAGCGCGGGCGATGAGTGCGCCGCGAGCGGTCAAGCGCGCCCCGGATCGCGTCAGCGGTGCGACGTTCGAGCCGCTCCATCAAGTCGGCGACGACTTTGGCGATGACAATCCGAGCGGTCTCTTTGGTTTTCTCCGGCATCACCCCGCGCAGTGAAACGAGGTCGGCGACAAGGTTCACGTCCGCTTCGATCGTCGCCAGAAATTCCGGCTGGAGCAACATCTGGCGCAAGCCCTTACGCTCGAAGGCGTCCTTCTGGATCACCTGCACGACCGGCGAGGGGAAGAATTCGCGGATATCGCTCAGCCATTTGGCGACGCGCGGGGCCGAGCCGCCAAGCCCGCCGCTACGTTTCTTGGCGCCGTCGTCGCCATCGCCGTAGAGCGCCGAGAGCGCCAGCGCCATGCGGCGATCGGAATCGGACAGTGTCCGGCCTTCGCCTTCGTCGACGCCAAGTGCGAGCGTCCAGCGGCGGTCGCGCTCTTCGCTCATGCCGGTCCTCCTGCTTGTAGCAGGGCAAGGACGCGGGCCTCATGCGCCGGCCAGAGCGCCGCGGCGCCTGGAAGCAACCGATAGCCACGTGCACTTGTGGTGGTGCGGCCGAGCACCGCATCCATCAGGCGCCGACGCTCGATCTTGTCGAGACCGGAGAAGACACGGCGGAACAGCGGCAGGTTGGCGATGAAAGCCTGCTCATCGAGCGCGTTCAACCAGGCGTCGACGACACCGCGCAAAGGCGTATCATGGATCAATCGCTCACCCATGCCATCGAAGAAGCCTTCAAAGAAACCGGCAGCCTCGGCGACCGGCGTGCCGGGCGAAAGCATCCGGCAGAGCAGCGTGGCGGCGTCATCTGCCGAAAGCCTGTCCGCGACGTAGAGCAACTGGGCCGCGACGCCTGAAACCAGCCGGGTCGCCTGATCGTCGGCGACCACTTTGCCGAGCGCATAATGCCAACTCTTGACGACGTCCGCCTCGAGTTCAGCCAGCACGATTGCGCGATCTGCGGCAAGGATCGCGCCGCGCAGCGCCGCCGCCGCTTGGGTATCGAGGTTGCGTGCGGCATAATTTAACGCCAGCGCCGCCTGCGTGACCAGTTGCGGCATCAGCGCGGCGAGATGATCGGCGGTCCCGGCGCGCGCTTCGCCATAGCGCAGGATATTCGCCATCGGCGGCAACGCGGCGAGCAGGCCGAGGCAATCGCTGGTCAGCGCCGCCTTCGCCTCCAGCATGGCGATCCCGGTGGCGGTCGCCTGCGGCAGGTCGGCGACCATTGCATCGCGCACGTGCCCCGCCAGTCGGCTGAGATCGCTTTCTTTGCCTATCGCTTCGAGCAGCCGACCGCTCGCGGCTTCGGCGATGGTCGAGCCGTGGACCAGGTTTTCGACCAGCCGCACCGCGTATTCCGGTTCCCAGCACAGCAGCCAGTTCTCGCGAAACGTGCCCCGGCTCCGCCCGGAATCGGTGATCCGCCCCCACGGCACGCCGAGCGCGGTGAGGCGGTGGAGCAGGGTCGAGCGGGCTAGGCCGCTGTCGCTGCGCAAATCGAGCGTCAAGGCGCGTTCCAGCGCTTCGGGCTTAAGGCGAGTCGCCTTCTGCTGACGGGCGAGGTCCTCGAGCAGGGGCGTGAGGGGGGCGCCGGCGGGAATCGCGCCCACGCCCGCTCCGACCAGCAGTTCGGCGGCGATGTCATCCCACACCGCGCGTTCGCCGTAGCACAGGCAGGCGATCACCGCCTCGCGCAGTTCCTCGAACCCGGCTGCGGGCCGTGCGCGCAGCGCCGCCAGCGCTGTGCCAAGCCGCTGCGCCTCGATCACCGCGGCGGTCGAGACGAAGTGGCCGCGATCGCGCAGCACGCGGGCCACTTTGGCGAGCCATATGGTATCGCGCTCTGGCGCGTTACAACTCTCCCACACGTGCGCGCACCAACCGGGGGCGACCACGCCCGCGCCATAGCCGCTGGCGCGCGCGAGTCGGGGTGTGGTCCAAGGCGCCCAGGTGGCCTTCGTTTTCGCTTTGCTACGGCCCTTGAGCAGTTCGCGGTCGGCGGCGAGGCTGTGCTTCGCAGCCAGCGCGGGGACATGCCAGGCGCCGCAGACCACGGCGACCGGCCCGGCGCTCTCCTTCGCCGCCCGGGCGATCTCGATCCGCATATGCGCCTCGCGCGCCGCTTCCCGCGCCGAAATCGGTCCCGCGGCGGCGCGCAGCGCGGTCATCGCGTTGGCCACCGCCGCGAAAACCGGGCCGGGCGTCGGGTTCTGCTCGATCACGTCGGCCCACCACGATTCGCCGTCGTCATAGCCTGCCGCCTGCGCCAGCGCGCCAATCGGATCGCGGCCGATGGGGTCGTCCTCCCCGGCTTCCACGTCAGCCTCGGTTGGAGAATAGGCCGCGTTCCCGCCATCATGCTCTCCCAGCCTGTCCGAGGCCGGCAAGTCGATGAAGCGCAAACCGGCGCCATGCGCCACCGCCCAGCGGGCCGCCTGAAACTCGGGCGAGTATTCGGCAAACGGAAAGAAGCTGGCTCGCCCGGGATCATCCTCATCATATGTCAGCAGCGCGACCGGGGTTTCGAGCGCCGGATCGGCAAGCATCGGCAGCAGATGCGAAGCGTCCGCCGGCCCTTCGATCAGCACGGTCGCCGGGCCCAGTGCATCGAGCGCCTCCACCAGCCGTCGCGCGGAGCCAGGGCCGTGGTGGCGCACGCCGAATAAGGAAACTTCGGCGGCCATCGCCTCAGATCAGCTGCGTCAGCGCGGCATAATAGCCTTCGAAACCGCGCCGCTTCTTGAGCACGGTTTCAAGGTATTCGCCAAGCACGGCGCGGTCCTGCACGGGGTCCTTGACGACCGCGCCGATCATATTGCTCGCCAGCATGTCCGGGGTCAGTTCGCCATCGTTGAAGAACGTCGCCTGGCTGATGCCGCCAACCATGACCGCGATCGCCTCCGCCGTCGACAGCCCGCCCGAAGGCGCCTTGAGGGCGACCTTGCCATCCTCGGTCGATCCCGAACGCAGTTCCCGAAAGATCGACACCACGCGCGCCACTTCATCGGCGACGTTCTTCGGCGCAGGCAAGTCGAGACTCTGCGCCATTTCGCTCACGCGCTTAACAATGATCGCCACTTCCTGCGCAGCGCTGTCGGGGAGCGGTAGCACGACCACGTTGAACCGCCGCTTGAGCGCCGCGGACAGTTCATTCACGCCTTTATCGCGGTTGTTGGCGGTGGCGATAATGTTGAAGCCGCGCGCCGCATAGATGGTGTCGTTCAACTCGGGGATCGGCATCATCTTTTCGGAAAGAACGGTGATCAGCGTGTCCTGCACGTCGCTGCCCATCCGGGTCAGTTCCTCGAACCTGCACAACTTGCCGCTCTCCATCGCCCGCAGCAAAGGGGTTGGCACCAGCGCGGTGCGGCTCGGGCCGTGGGCGAGCAGTTGCGCGTAGTTCCAGCCGTAGCGCACCTGGTTCTCGTCGGTGCCCGAAGTGCACTGGATGACCATTGTCGAATCTGCGGCGATGGCGGCGGCGAGGTGCTCGGATACCCACGATTTTGCGGTTCCGGGCACGCCGAGCAGCAACAGCGCCCGGTCGGTGGCCAGCGTGGCGACGGCGGTTTCGATCAGCCGCCGGTCGCCGACATACTTGGGCGTGATCACCGTGCCATCGGTAGCGCTTCCGCCCATCAGGTATGTCACAACGCGTTGCGGTGAAAGCGCCCAGCCCGCTGGGCGCCGGCCACTGTCCCCTGCGGCCAGCGCGGCAAGTTCGGAGGCGTAGCTCCGTTCGGCTGGCATCCGCAGCATTTCAATCATGGTCTGGTTCCCTTGGAATCGAGCGCCGCATTCAGCCGCAGCATGTCGAGACGCGGATCGGAAGCGATCAGCCCCGCTCCCGCCAGTTTTTCGAGCGCCTGCACGGCCGCCGCCTGGCTGGCCAGCAGGCCCAGCGTCAGCAGTTCGATGGCGTGATCGGTCCGCTTGGCATCGCTGCGGTCCGCCAGCTCCGATAGCAACGCCTGGCCGGCCGAGGTGGCGATCACCCCGTCAATTTCGCCGTCGCCGCCGGCGATCGCCAGCGCCTGCATGAAGGCGCCGTCGCTTGCCGCGAGCACTTTAAGCGCCAACCGCCGCCGCCAGTCTGCTGGCAGGCGCGGCAGCAAAGGGTACAGCCCATGGAGGTTGATCGTGGCTTGCGCGGTCATCGCCTCAGCCGCACACAGGACGACGGCATCGGCTGCGGAACGCTCGATCATCGCCGCCAGCGCATGGTCGGCTTGGATATCGCCGCCCCAGGGCCAACCCTCGACCAGTTCCTCGGGCGTGAGTTTCAGCGCCTGCGACATCGCGCCCAATGTCAGCATGTCCATCAGTGCGGTGCGGCGGTTGCGCTGTGTCGGCGTTTTCAATTGCTGCGCTGCGATCTCCACCGACTTTCGCAGCCAGCCCTTGATCTTCACCGCAAAGAACCCGGCAAGTTCGGCCGCGTCCTCGCCGCCCGAGTCCGCTTGGCCCAGCCGGGCAAGCAGCGCCGCGGCGCGGATCTTGACTCGCGGGGCGCGGTCATCGGCCAGCGCTTCGAATACCGGGGCGTCCGCCGCCGAAAGCCCCGCCGCCAGCATGTCGAGGAATAGCAGCCGGCGATCCGGGGTCTCGCTGGCGATCTTGGCCGCCAGCACCGCCGCCGCCCGCGTCGGATCGCGCCGCCGCAAGGCTGCAAAGGCGACCCGGCGCGCCGCCGGGCCGAACTGATCCCAAGTCTCGGTCGAAATATCCTCTTCGACGTCCATGCCTTGTGGAGCGGCCCGTGCGACCCAGTCCTGCCATGGCCAGTAGACCTCGGGCAGGTCGTTTTCGTTTATCCCCGGCATCCAGTCGCTGGGGTGCACCGTCCAGCCGCGCCGGTCGAGCAAGTCTAGCAGGGCGCGGCGCTGGGCGGTCTCGCGCAGCGTTAGCAGCAGCCGCCGCGCGCGCGGGCGCTGCTCAGGGTCCAGCGGCGGTTTGGCCAGCGCCGGGATGTCGGGGAGCATCTGCACGTCGCCCGAGGGTTCAACCACCGTCAAGGCCCCGAGCAATTGCCCCGCCAGCGCCAGCAATCGCAGCTCCGCCTCGCCCCCCTCCGCGCCCAGCGCGCCGCGCCAGTCGGCAGGGGCCGCCGCCGCTGCGCTGCCGCCCATCGTCCAGCGCGTAAGCACCGGAGCCAGCGCCGTAAGCAGCGCTTCAGCCACCGATCCGTCCCCACGGCGTGCGTGCGGCAAGTAGTTCCAGCCGGGCGCCCGACCACAAGCCAGCAGTGCGGGACAGTTCCGAACCCATGGCGAGAGGCCCAAGCTCACCGCTGACCGGCAGAAGATGCGCTCCATCGTGGCCACGCCACCACGGTGCGCCGGCGCGGTCGAACCCGATGCGCCCCGCCGGCAGCAGCACCGGCCGCGCCTCTACCCAGGGTTCCGCGAGCAGCGGTGCGGTCAACATGGCGGACAAGGGTTCGGCGTCCTCCGGCCAGTTGCGGTCTTTCGCATCGCTGGCTTCGCGTCCCACCAGCACGGCTCGCAAGGGTGCTTGGGCCGGATAAAACGCCAGTTCGCCGACGAACTGATCGCCAGCTGCGAACACCGACCCGCGCCGTCCCGCGCTGGCTGGAAAGTAATCCAGCAACATCGCAAAGCGCGGCCCGCCTGCGCCGAGATTGAGAAGCCAGGTGGTCTGGGACACCAGCCCGTCGCGCCGGGTCAGCACCCGCTCGGCCAGCACTTCCCACATCGCTTTCACCCGCAGCGTGTCGGGATCGGTCAGCAGAGTCTCGCGGTTTTCCGCCACTGTGATGATCCGCCGGATTTCGGGATTGCTCGGCTCGGCCCGGAACGCCCGCGCCAGCAGCACCAGTCGGCCAAGTTCGACCGCCGCGCCGCGCACCCGATCGCCTGTCGGCAACGACAGCAATCGTGCTGGCATTTCGTCAATTTGCCCGGCCAGCGCCGCGGCTTTGCCATCGACAAGCCGCGAACCGATCCGCCGGCAGCGCGCGGCGACATCGTCGATGAAGCCGCCGAGCCCCATTCGCAACTGGTCGCCGATCCATTGTTCCAGCGCATCGAGCGCATCGATGATGGCGCGTTCCGTCTCCTCCGCGCGTCTGGCGCTGGCGGCTTCGCGCCGCGCAGTCGCTTTCTCGTCCTCGACAGGATCGGGCTCGGCGATCCGCGCGGCATGCAGGTCCTTTTCGGCCCCCACAGAGGCTACTTTCGCCGATCCCCCCGTCCGCCGCCGGCCCAGCCAATCGCTAACCCAGTCTGGCGTATCGGCGGCGGGAAACGGCGCCAGCGCCTCGGCCTTGAGCCAAAACAGCGCCAACACATGCTTGCAAGGGAACTTGCGCGAGGGGCAGGTGCACTTGCTTCCCAAGTCGCGAAGGTCGGCCATCACCCTATAAGGATTGGCGCCCGAGCCAGCGCATTCGCCCCAGACCAGCGCAGCGTCGTGGCTCTCGCTGATACCCGACCATTTGGCGGGCTTCGCCAGCCCGGCGGCTGCCTTGAGCGACGCCTGATCGGTCGCAAGTTGCTCAATCGCCTTCAGATTGACCGCCACAAGCCCTCCAACTTAACGTGGTGGCCATAGTGAATCGACATCAAAAAGGACAATCTCGTTTCACCCCTATGAATAATACCAATTCGGAACGGAACCTTTTGACGATCGTAGGCCCGCGCCCGCTCGTCTCGCCCTAAAAGTTGCCTATTTGTTCTTATGTTCATTGTCAACCGGGGATTATCGGAAAAGGGCGAGAGGCTCGCGGAGCATACGGCCGACGTCCTGCTTGCGCCGCGCGATAAGGTAGACCCTTAGGACGGCGATCTGGGGCACGGCAAATTGCGTCGAGCGCCTGCGGCCCGACGGTAGTTTTTTATCCGACGTGGCACTATGAACGCTTGGCCGGACAGCGGTTGGAGCGTGGAGGGTGCGCGACGTGGCGATGGGGTTTGAGGGGCATGGTTCCTTCGCGACAGCGGGCCGCCGGCCCTTTGGCGGGTGATCCCATGGCCAAGATGCGCCGCAAGGCTGATCTGCCGACAAAGACCTGCATCGTTTGCGACAGGCCCTTCAGCTGGCGCAAGAAATGGGCGCGCGATTGGGACGAGGTGAAATACTGCTCCGATCGCTGCCGCGCGGCGCGGGCATGACGACCCTTAGGCTCATTTTCGGCGACCAGCTTTCGGAAGAGCTGACCGCTCTCAGCGATCTCGACCCCGAGCGCGACATCGTTTTGATGATGGAGGTAGAGGCCGAAAATACGGTCGTCGGCCATCATAAGCAGAAGATCGTGCTGGTGCTTTCGGCCATGCGCCACTTTGCCGACGCCCTGCGTCAGCGCGGCGTGGCGGTCGATTACGTCAAGCTCGACGACCCCCACAATACCGGCGAGTTCGCTGCCGAAATCCAGCGCGGCGTTGTCCGGCATCAGCCGGACCGCCTTGTCGTGACGGAGCCGTCAGAGTGGCGGGTGCGGGCGCTGGTGGACGGCTTGGGCGCCCTGACCGGCCTGCCGGTCGAGGTGCGACCCGATCTTCGCTTCTTCGCCACCCACGCCCGGTTCGCCGCCTGGGCGGAAGGGCGGCGCGGCTGGCGGATGGAGCACTTCTATCGCGAGATGCGGCGCGAGCACGGGCTTCTGATGGAAGACGGCCAGCCCGCGGGCGGCGAATGGAACTATGATCAGGCCAACCGAAAGCGCCTGCCGGCCCAAACCGTCGCGCCGACGCGGCTGCGCCTCTCGCCCGATGCGATCACGCGCGAGGTGATGACGCTCGTGCAACACCGCTTCGCCGATCATTTTGGCGAGCTGGAGGCCTTTGGCTGGCCCGTCACCCGCGCCGATGCGCTCCGCGCGCTTGACGACTTTATCGTCCATGGCCTGCCCTGTTTCGGCGATTACCAGGATGCGATGAAGGCCGGCGAGCCCTTCCTGTTCCATTCGCTGCTGGCGCCGGCCCTGAACCTCGGACTGCTTTCGCCCCGGGAGGTCTGCTGGGCGGCGGAAGCGGCATGGCGTTCGGGGGCTGCGCCCCTGAATGCGGTCGAGGGCTTCGTGCGTCAGATCCTGGGCTGGCGGGAATATGTGCGCGGCGTCTACTGGACCCTGATGCCGGACTATGGGACCCGCAACGCGCTGCAGGCGACCCGAAAGCTGCCGGGCTTCTACTGGACCGGGGACACCCCAATGCGGTGTCTTCGCGAGGCGATTGGAACGACGGCGCGATACGCCTACGCGCATCATATCCAGCGGCTGATGGTGACCGGCAACTTCGCGCTACTGGCCGGCGTCGCGCCACGCGACATTGAGCGGTGGTATCTCGCCGTCTACGCTGACGCGTTTGAGTGGGTTGAGATGCCCAATACGCTGGGCATGGCGGTGTTCGCCGACGGCGGGCGAATGGCGTCCAAGCCCTACGCCGCGTCGGGCGCCTATATCGACAAGATGTCTGACTTTTGCGCCGGCTGCGCCTACGATGTGAAACAGAAGACGGGGCCCGGCGCCTGCCCGTTCAACTATCTCTACTGGGCGTTTCTGATCCGACAGAAAGAGCGACTCTCGGCCAATCCCCGGCTGGCGATGCCCTACCGGACCCTGGCCGGATGGCCGCCGGCGCGCCAAGCCGCGATCCTTGCGGAAGCCGACGCCTTTCTCGATCAGCTCGATGACAACCATCAGCCTTCCGGTTTGGGGACCCTTTGGTGATGCGGATTGGGATCGTTGGCGCGGGCATGGCGGGACTAGCCTGCGCCGAGGCTTTGTCGATACCGGGTCATGATGTGGTGCTGTTCGACAAGGGGCGCGGACCTGGCGGCCGGATGTCGACCCGTCGCCTCCCAACATCGGCGGGCGAAGCCCAGTTCGATCACGGCGCGCAGTATTTCACGGTTCGCGACGACGGCTTCCGGCGCCGCGTCGACGGCTGGATCGCCCAAGGCGTTGCGGCGCCCTGGCCAGCGGCCGGACATGACGCCTATGTCGGCGTTCCGGGCATGAACGCGCCGATAAAACAAATGGCCGATGGGTTGGCGGTGCATTGGGGCATGCGCGTCACGCAGATCGAAAGATCTGGCCGAGGTTGGCGGATGGCCCTCGAGCAGGGCGACGTCGTCGATCTTGATATCGCCGTGGTCGCGACGCCCGCGGAGCAGGCGTCAGCCTTGGTCGATGCCGTGGCGCCCGATCTGGCGGCGCGGGCGCGTTCCACGCCCAGCGCCCCGTGCTGGACCGTCATGTTCGCCTTCGCAGAGCCGCTGCCGACCGGAGTGGACTGTCTGCGCGGCGCCGAAGGAAACCCGCTCGGCTGGGCGGCGCGCAATGGGTCCAAGCCCGGTCGAACCGGCCCTGAGGCCTGGGTCGTCCAGGCCAGCCCAGCCTGGTCCCGGTCCTATCTCGACGCCGACGCCGAGTGGGTCTCGGCCACGCTGTCAGCGGCGCTGTCCGAGCGGCTGGGAACGGCTCCGCCATCGCCGATTGCGCGTAGCACGCACCGCTGGCGCTACGCTCGCGCCTCCGTAGAGGGCTCGGGCGCCTTGTGGGATAAGGATCAACGGCTGGGTCTATGCGGCGACTGGCTGATCGGCGCTCGGGTCGAGGCGGCGTGGAGGTCGGGAACGCAGCTGGCTGAGCGTATCAAAGCGTCGGATCCATGACGCCTGTGACTGGGGTCCAGGTGGTGTGGTTCAAGCGCGACCTGCGCACTTGCGATCATGCGCCCCTGTCCGACGCCGCCGCCGCCGGCCCGGTGCTGCCCCTCTATGTGGCGGAACCTGAGTATTGGCGCCTCCCCGACGTCTCGACACGCCACTGGATCGTCCAACGCGCCGCCCTGGAAGAGGTCTCGCAAAGGCTGGCGGCTCTGGGCGCGCCCTTGATCGTGCGCGTGGGCCGCGTCGTCGATGTTCTTGAGAAGATCCATGCCGCGGTCGGGATCGCCAGGCTATTGGCCCATGAGGAAACGGGAAATCTCTGGACCTTCCGGCGCGACATCGCCGTGCGCGCCTTTTGCCGGCGTCACGCCATCCCGTTTCAGGAATTCAGCCAGACCGGCGTCATCCGCGGCGCCGGCGCGCGCGACCGTTGGGCGGCCCATTTCGGCCGGTTCGCCTCGGCGGCGGTCGCCACAGAACCGGCGCGGCTGGTCGCAGTGAGTGCGGCGAAGGTTGTCGCCCTTCCCACGGCCGACATGCTCGGGCTGCAAGACGACGGCTGCATCGCGCCGCAGCTTGGAACGCGCCAGGCCGCGCTCGACCTGCTCGACACCTTTCTAGAGGGCCGCGGCGCCAATTACCGCCGCGGCATGTCCAGTCCGCTCAGCGGGGCGACCTCTTGCTCTCGCCTTTCGGTCTCTTTGGCCACGGGTGCGGTGTCGGTTCGCGAGGTGCTGCAACGGCTTTACGCCGCTCGGCGGTCGCTGGTCGACACCCCGCCGGAGTTCCGAGCCGTTCCGGTCACGGCGCTGGATAGCCTGATCGCGCGCCTGCACTGGCGGGGTCACTTTATCCAGAAGCTGGAGAGCGAGCCGAACCTGGAAGTCCGCGCCTTTCACCCTGTTCACCAGGCGGCGCGGACAGCGACCGCGCCGGATGACCCCGCGCTCGTCGCCTGGGCCTGGGGGCGGACGGGCGTTCCCTTTATCGACGCCTGTATGCGCAGTTTGATCGCCACGGGTTGGCTGAATTTCCGCATGCGCGCCATGGTCCAGGCCTTCGCAAGCTACCAGTTGGGGCTCGACTGGCGCGCCAGCGGCGAGCATTTGGCGCGGCTGTTCAGCGACTACGAGCCCGGCATTCACTGGCCTCAGGTGCAGATGCAGTCGGGGCAGACCGGCATCAATACGCCGCGGATGTACAATCCGGTGAAGCAGGGCCTGGACCAGGACCCGGACGGCGTCTTCACCCGGGCTTGGGTCCCGGAACTCGAACCTGTTCCTTTGGCCATCCTCCAGACGCCGTGGCTGGCCACCGGCGGCGACCTTCCGAGTTATCCGGCGCCGATCGTCGAGCCCGTAGCGGCGGCGCGGCGGGCGAAAGAGCGGCTGACGGCGCTAAGACGGGCTGCGGGCTATCGCGATGCGTCGCTTGCAGTGTTTCAGAAGCATGGCAGCCGCAAGCGTCGGCTCGATGACGATCATCCTCGCGGGAAGCGGACGCCGCCCAAGCCGCAGAGGTCGGCATCGGTTCAGCTGACGCTTCAATTCGATGATTAGATGCGGCGCTGCCTAGCTCTGACCTAAGCGCCCCCAGCCATCGCCTCAACCCACCGTCGCCGGGCTTCCAGGTCTTCGGGCAGCACGGGCGCCTTATCCTTATAAGCGGCGGGAGGGCGGCGGTCGGCCAAGCCCAGCAGATTGCCTTCGGAATCGGCGATATAGGAGAAGCCGCCGTTGGCCTCGTTGTAGATCTTGAACGGAAACGGCTGTCCGGCCGACTTCAGCCGGCGCAGCGTGGTCTGAAAGTCCACCACTCTCAGGATCATCACCGAACTCGCCGCATTCTGCGCGGTCGGCAGGGGGCGGGGGATGCCGCCGCCGACGATCTCCAGCGTTGTGTTGTCGCCAAGGTCGAACAGCGTGGCGTCATCGGTCGACCCGACGTAAGGCAGGCCGACGCGATCGCCGTAGAACCGTTTGGCCGCGTCGGGGTCGGCTGCTCGGAGGCGCACCCAGCCCAGTTCCTGGAGGTTGGAGGGCATCGACGCGCACCCCGGATTGAAGGCCTCGCCTCGCTTCAAGCGACGCCGCGCTTCGCGGTCGGCGGCGAGCGGCGAGCTGATATCGCGCTGGCGAAAGCCGATCAGTCGGCCGGTGGGATCGACCACGAAGGCCTCGCGACCATAGGATGTCGGGCGGATCGGTAGAACGTGAGCGCCGTGGGAGACGAAGGTCGCCATCAGCGCGCCGAGGTTGTCGGTGCGGAAAATCGGAACCTGGCGCGCCGTCGCGGGGTCGGCGTCGCGGGGGGCGAACGGCGCTTCCGGGGCGTGATGGGACAGGTCGAGCACAATGTCCTCGCCGCCCCAGAAATAGTTCTTGTTCTGCTGCGCCGTGCGCATGGTCATCATCAACGGCAGACCCAGCGTCTGGCCGTAGAAGCTCGTCGTCTGGTCCATCAGGGAGGGCGGCGAAAACACCACGTACCAGCCCAGCGCCATGATCTCGCGAGACGGCGTCGCCGCACGTGCGCCTTGAGAGGCGGATAGGGCCGCTCCAGCGGCTGTGGCGGCGATCAGCGTCCTGCGGTTCATGGCGGTTCCTGGCCGGTGGGCGACGTGAGGCGACGAGAGCCTAAAGACGTCGGTCCAACGCGCTAGCCATGAAGGCGTGCGGTCCGAACTGCGGCCAGGACCGAACCCTGGCGTGCTCAAGCCCGCCGCCGAGGAGAAGGGCGGCGACCACGATACAGGTCAGGGGGATGCGCAAGCTCGGGTACCAGGCCGGCGCCTCGCCCGCGCGTGTGGCGCGGATATCGACCCAAAGCATGGCGGCTACGGCGGCCGCCAGAATGAACAGCCCCGTCGTATCGGCGACCAGAAGCGCCGCCCACGCCGCTAACGAGGGCATGACGCTCAAGATCAGCCGCGCTGGAAGCTTTGCTCGCCCAGCGCCGCCAAGCTGGGGCGCGATCGCTAGCCCCCAATGAATCCCGCCCAAGAACGACAAAATCGTCGCGCCATAAGCGACCAGGGCGTCGGCGGCGAAGGTGCGATAAGCGCCGACGAGGAAAGGCATCGCGCCGGCCAAGCCGATGAACGGAAAGGCGCCCAGGCCGCCTAGCCACGCCGCACTGAGAGGAACCTTGGCGCCCGCGGTGTCCATCGACGCTTATCCATTCTCTTCGGCCAGCCTTCGCGTCGATTCGCACGCCGCGCCGCAGGTGCGACTTTAGGCGTGCGCCAGGATCGAAGTCGACCAGGTCTTGCGGAGCGGCTTTAAGAGAAGGCAACGGCGCCTAAAACACCGCGTGATCGCCGCGATCCACTTTGGTCTGGCCGGAGATCAGGCTGGCGTAGAAGTCGAACAGGGTTTCCGAGCCGGTCGAGGGGGTTGCGGCCGCATCGTAGAGCCCGGTCTCGGGGTTCAGGACCAGCATGGACTCGGTGGCGTAGTATCGCCCGATGCGCGCCAGCTCAGCCTTTTCGGCCAGTTTTGCGGACACGCGCCCCAGCAGGCTCAGCACCGCGATGACGACGTCGAGCAGCGCCACCGGCGCCCGTTTGAATTGGGGTTCGCGGTTCAGGAGGGCGAAGAGATGCTCGCCTTGCTGCCTTGGCGTGATCGCTTCGCCCGGACCGCCGATCGGTAAGATACGATTGCGCCGGCTTTCGTCGTCGAGGCAGTCGGCGATGTAGCGGCCAAGATCGTCGTCGCTGATCGGCTTGCAGGCGGTCAGCGTTCCATCGCCGAACACCAGGAACGGCTTGCCCTGCTTCACGCGATCAACCTGTCCCGACAAGGATTTGAAGAAGGCGGTCGGTCGGACAATGGAGTAGGTGAGGCCGGAGTCGATCAGCATGCGCTCGAACGCCAGCTTGGCCTGTTGGAACGCTAGAAGCGGTTTTTGCACGCAGATGGCCGACAGCAGGACCACCTGGGTGACGCCGGCCGATGTCGCTGCGGCGAGCGCTGTGGCGTGCGCGCCGTAGTCGATCGCCCAGGCGTCCTTGGGCGCGCCGGTGCGCGACGCCATGCAGGAGACCAGAACGTCGAAGCGTTCGCCGCGAAAGCCGTCCTTCGCCAGGGACGTCGCATCGGTCACATCGCCGAACCGCACCGCAATCCCCTTCAGTCCGTTCAGTCCGTCGTCACGCGCCCCACCCTTGGCGCGGCTTGGCCGGGGGCGCACGAAACAGACGACCTCATGGCCGCTCCGAACCAGCGCCCAGGCGGCGGCGCGGCCGATCGTGCCCGTGGCGCCCAGCAGGAAGACGCGACGGGGCCTTTGTCCCTGAAGCGCCCGAACCGAGTTGGGCGGCGATGTCAAATCGCGCCCCGCCCCGGCGCCGCGGCGATCAGGGCCCGCGTATAGGGGTGCTGAGGGTCGAGGATGATCGAAGCCGTATCCGCGAGCTCCACGATCTCTCCAGACCGCATGACCGCGACGCGATCGCTGATCTGGGCGGCGACCCGCAGGTCGTGGGTGATGAAGACGATGGTGAGGCCAAGCTCCATCTGGAGCTCGCGCAACAGAGTCAGAACCTGGGCCTGGACAGACACATCCAGCGCCGAGACGCTTTCGTCGGCGATCAGCACGTCGGGGCGCATGGCCAAGGCGCGGGCGATGCCGACCCGTTGTCGCTGGCCGCCGGAAAAGGCGGCGGGGCGGCGCGCATAGGCGCTGGCGCTTAAGCCCACCCGCTCCAACAGGGCCTTGGCGCGGGCTTCCGCCTCCTGGCGGGTGCAGCCCGCCAGCTCCGCGGCCCGCGCGATGGTCCCCCCAACCGACCGGCGAGGGTTCAAAGAGCCGAACGGATCTTGAAAGATCATCTGGATTCGGCGTCGGGCTTGGCGCAGCGCCGTGCCCCGAAGCCTCGCCAGATCATGGCCATTGACCACGGCCGTGCCGTCGCTGGGTTCGATCAGCCGCACCAGGAGACGGGCCAGAGTGCTCTTGCCCGACCCCGATTCCCCGACCACCGCCAAGGTGGTGGCGCGCTCGACGGTCAGGTTCGCAGGCTTTAGGGCCCGGGTGCGGCCGTAGGTTTTCGATAGGCCGTCGACCTCCAGGCAATGTCCGGGTTTGGCGTTGGGGACGGGCGCGCGGGGTTTGGGCTCAAAGCTCGGCACCGCGGCGATCAGGGCCTGGGTATAGGGCTGGCGTGGGTGTTTCAGGATCTGTTCAGCGGTCCCGACCTCGACCAGGCGGCCCTTTTCCATCACGGCGATGCGGTCGGCGATGTCGGCGACCACGCCCAGGTCATGGGTGATGAACAGCACGGCCTGGCGGTGGATGTCGCGCAGCTCGCAGATCAGCTTCAGCACCTGGGCCTGACTGGTGACATCGAGGGCGGTGGTCGGCTCGTCGGCGATCAGCACGTCGGGACTGAGCGCCAGCGCCATGGCGATGCAGATGCGCTGGCACTGGCCGCCGGAGAGCTGGTGGGGATAGCTGGCCGCGATCCGCTCAGGGTCGGGCAGATGCATCTCCTTGATCAGGCGCAGCGCCTCGGCTGGCCGGGTCTTGGGCGTAAGGCGCCCATGGATGGCGAAGACTTCTTCGATCTGGCGGCCGACCTTGGCGCTGGGGTTCAGCGCCGCCATCGGCTCCTGAGGGATCATGGCGATGCGACGGCCGCGGATTGTGCGCCACGCTCGCTCGCTGAGGGCCGTGAGATCAATGTCGCCCAAGGCCTTGTCGCTAAGCGTGAGGTCGCCGCTCTGAATGGCGAGGCCGCGGGGCAGGGCGCCCATCATGGTCGAGGAGAGGATCGACTTCCCCGAGCCGGACTCGCCGACGACGCACAAGATCTCGGCCGGGCGCAGATCCAGGCTGATGTCATGAATCGCGAACGGACGGTCCGCGCCGGCCGGCAGGGCGACGCTGAGAGATTTGACGCTCAGGATCGGCGGTTCTGGGGTCATGATTTTTGGGCTCATGACCCTCTCGCCTGGGCGTCGCGCGCTTCGTTCAGGCCATCGGCCAACAGGCTCAAACCCAGCACCAGGGAGGAAATGGCGAGGCACGGGAAGATGACCAGGTGCGGAAAGGCGAAGGCCAAGGCGCGTCCCTCATTGACCATACCGCCCCAATCGGGCGCCGGCGGCGGCAGGCCGAGGCCAAGAAAGCCCAGAGCGCCGATGATGATGGTGGTGTAGCCGAGCCGCAGGCAGAAATCGACGGTGAGCGGCCCCGTCGCGTTGGGCAGGATCTCGATAAACAGGATGCGCCACGCGCTCTCGCCCTGGATCACGGCGGCGGCGATGAAGTCCCGCTGCTTCAGGTCGGCGGCGATGGTGCGCACGATGCGAAACACCGCCGGCGCGCTCGCGAAGGTCACGGCGATCACGACATTGATCGGCGAGGGGCCCAGCGCCACGATGACGACGATATAGAGGACGAGGACGGGGAAGGAGAGGATGACATTGGCCAGGAACGACAGGCCCGTGTCGATCCACCGGCCGTAATAGCCCGCCAACAGCCCCGCTGAGACGCCGACGGTATAGGCGGTCAGGGTCGCCAGCGTCGACAGCGCCACCACGGGGCGCGCGCCATAGATCAGCCGGGACAGGATATCGCGGCCCAAGAGGTCGGTCCCGAGCCAGAAGGTTCCGCCGCCGGGCGCGGGCGCGCCGGGAGAGGCGAGCGGCGTCAGGCTCTTCAGCGGATCGAACGGCGCCAAGAGCGGCGCGAACAGGGCGACCAGCACCCAGACGCCGACCAGGCCCGCGCCGATCAGGATGGTGGGGCGGCGAAAGTGTTTCATCCCGCGCTCGCCTCCACCGACACGGTCGGATCCTGCAAGGCCGCCTTGCGGATGGCGCGGACCAGACGCGGGTTCAGCCAGGTGTTGATCAGATCAGAAATCAGCTGGCTGACCACCACCGCCACCACGCCGATCATGGCGCAGGCCTCGATCAGGTAGATGTCGGAGTTGACGGACGCCTGGTACAGCAGGGTTCCAAAACCGGGATAGGCGAAGAAAACCTCCACCACGATCACGCCGGAGAGCAGCCACGGGATCTGCAGCATGATCACCGTCACGGGCGCGCCCAACGCGTTGCGAAGGGCGTGGGCGAAGACGATCCTTAGCGTCGAGGCGCCCTTCAGGCGCGCCGTTCGGACATAGGGGCTGGCCATGACCTCGACCATGCTGACCCGCGTCATCCGGGCGATATAGCCCGCCGACGACAGGGTCAGAACCGTTACGGGGAGAACCAGCTCCTTGATCGTGACGCCGCTCGAAAGCGTGCTGACGCCCGGCAGCCAGCCGAGCCCGAACACGAAGATGGCCGAGAGGAACACGGCGGATGCGAACTCGGGGATGGAGGTGGTGACGATGGCCAGCACCGAGACGCCGCGGTCCACCCCCGACCCCTGGCGCATACCGGCCAGAATGCCCAGCCCCAAGGCGAGCGGAATCGTCACCGCGAGCGTGGCGCCCATCAGGACGCCGGTCGCCGCCAGCCGCGGCAGGATCAGGTCCCTGACGTCGGCATGATAGTAGGTCGACAGCCCCCAGTTTCCGGTGACGAAGCCCCAGAGCCAGCGGGCGTAGCGGATCGGCACGGGATCGAAATAGCCGTTCTGCAGCAGCCAGGCGTGGCGCTGGGCCGCCGTCGAGAACTGGCCCAGCACCTTGGCGGCGACCTCGTCGACATTCACTTCCAGCACCAGGAAGACGAGCAAGGATACGGTCAGCATGGTCAAGGCCATGACGCCTAGGCGTTTGCCGAGGCCGGTGAGGGCGTGCGTGAGCTTTATCATCCTCGGCCCTTGAGGTGGGAGGGCTGCTGACTCTTCCGTCTCGCCCGGACTTGTTCCGGGCGCCCATGGCGCGGCATTTGAGCCGCCACATGGCCGTCAAACTGCGCGCTATCGCGCCTAGGACCTCGTGCGCCTTGATTTTGACGGGCTGAGCCCTTGCGACCCCTTCCCCCTTTTATGGGGGACGGGGCAGGGGATGGGGGTCTTAGCGCCGCCCGTGAAGACAAAAGCGGGACGATACCTCTCGCGCTGTTTCTATCGGCGCTGGCGACCCAACCCCCATCCCCTGCCCCTTCCCCCATATGAGGGGGAAGGGTGACGTTGGGGCTGACGCCGTCATAATCACGGCGACGGAACGGGTCTGACACCCATGCGCGGTCCGAAACGTCGCGCCATGGGCGCCCGGAACAAGTCCGGGCAAGACGGAAGAAGAAGGGCGGCGCGGGATCAGCCCTCATCTCAGCCCAACCTTGTCCATCCGGAAGTAGTCGGACGGATGCAGGCGGTAGTTCACCACGCGGTCGGATATGGCGGTGAACTTTTCCGGCCAATAGGGCTGAACGATCACCGCCTGGTCGCGCAGGATGGTTTCGCAGCGGCCCATGGCCGCCGATCTGGCCCTTGGATCGAGGATGGCCATGGCCTCGTCGAGGGAGCGGTCGAAGGCGGGATCGGCGAAGTGGCTCTCGTTCCAGGCGCTGCCCGTGCGATAGGCGACGTCGTAGAGCATCACGCCGAGCGGACGCTGGGACCAGTAGGTCAGTCCGAACGGCGTCTTGTTCCAGATCGACCAATATTCGGCCGGCGGCATGACGTTCAGATTGATGCGGATGCCGGCCTCGGCGCAGTTCTGCTGCAGGATCTGGGCGGTGTCCTGCTCCCAGCGGCCTTGGGTGTTGCCCAGCGTCAGGGTCAGGTCGATTCCATCCGGATGGCCGGCCTCTGCGAGCAGCGCCTTGGCCTTGGCCACGTCGCGCGGGCGCTGTTTCAGATGGGCGTAGTCGGGCTGGGTGGGGGCGACGTGGGTGTTTTCCGCCACCACGCCCATACCGCGATAGGCGAATTTGAGCATCTGCGCATTATCAGCCGCGCGCTGAACCGCCCGGCGAATCCGGATGTCGGTGAAAGGCGGCTTATCGACCTGCATCCGCATCACCAGCGTCTGGGCGGACTTGGTGCTCAGCAGCCGGGCGTGGGGGATTCGTTTGACGAGGTCGAGCTCGGAGATGTTGACCCGATAGAGGATATCGACCTGACCCGCTGCAAGCGCGGCCACATGGGTGGCCACGTCGGGGCCGAGGTCAATGTAGTCGATCTCCTCGACCCGGGCCGGCGTCCCCCAGTAGTCAGCGCGACGGCGGAATTGCGCGCGCCGGCCGACCTCGAACTTGGTCAGCCGGAACGGCCCCGTGCCGACGGGATTCTTCGGCCAGTCGCCGCCCTGCTGCTCGAACCGGCGGTTCAGGATCGGGCAGGTCCAGGTGTAGAGCTGTTCAGGCAGGGAGCAGAACGGTCGGCTGCAGTGCAGGACGAAGGTATAGTCGTCCAGCCGCTCGAACGCGCTCACCGCGGCGAAGCTGGTGTGGTTCACCGATTGGGAATCCGGCGCCAGCCAGCGGTGGAAGTTGAAGGCGACGTCGTCGACGTTGAACACATCGCCGTTGGACCAGCGGATGCCCTTGCGAAGCTGAAAGCGCCACGTCTTCAGATCGTCCGACGGTAGCCAGCTTTCGGCCAGATAGGGGTGCGTGATGTTGTCGGCGTCGACCTCGGTCAAGAACTCCAAAGAGTTGCGAACCAGGTTGGACGCCTCCACCCAGGCGCTCAGCGCCGGATCGGTGATCTGCTGCACCGCGCAGACCATGCGCAACCGTTTGCCTTTATGGGCGGTCTCCGCCCGCTCGCATCCGCTCAGGCTGAGGGCGCCAAGGCCCGTGACGCCGAGGCCCAGCGCGGCCTGAGCCGAGGGAATCGAGACGCCGAGCCATGAGAGCGTGCGCAGCAGGCTGCGGCGGTCGATGTCGCCCCGCAGGAACTGATCGGTCAGCTCGTCCACGGCCGGGTGCAGTCGCCCGCCCCCGACGTTGCGGATACCGCGGATCATGCGGGGCGTCCAAGGCGGCGGTTCGCGCCGCTAAGGAGGTCGCTGCAATGTCCTGCGTGCTTCGAGACAGTCGCTCTTCGAGCGCCTTCCTCAGCATGACGAAAGGAGGGGCGAGCGATAAGGTTCGTCATCCTGAGGCGCGCCCGTAAGGGCGCGTCTCGAAGGACGCACAACGTTTAACGCCACGGCGTAACAAGCCCTTCATGTCGCCTTCCGCCGCTCCCCTGGCGCCATTGCCCGGCGCACTTCCCTTGCCGTGGCGCTTGAAATCAAGCCAGACGATCCCCAAGCGCGCATGAAACTGTCACGATGTTCACCGCCTCGCCTCAAATTCTTTTTTTGGATGGGTTCATGTGCATATTTCGCTTGGGATATCGGGGCGAGCCTGGGCTGTGATCGGCGCGCCGACAATTGGGCTGAGAGGATCGCGATCATGAGGCCTGGGAGCGGCCGGACCTCGGCGTCGCCGGGCGCCAATTCGGCGACGCGCGCCTCGGCTGAGCTTAACGCCGCGGTCGCCTCGGCCCGGGAGCTGTTGGGCGCTCGGCCGGACCTGGCTCAGGCGAAGGCGCGTCAAGTGCTGGCGGCGGCGCCGGATCGGCTGGACGCCTGCCTGCTTCTGGGCGCAGCTTTGCGGCGCGGGGGCGAGGCGGCGGCGGCGGTGAAGGTCCTGCGCCCCTTAGCGCTGGCGAACCCGGAACTTTGGGGCCTCCAGTTCGAACTGGGCGCCGCGCTCGCCACGCTCGGCGAAACGGCGCCGGCGATCGAGGCGCTTCGGCGCGCAACCGAGCTGAACCCGAAGTCGTCCCTGGCCTGGCACGCCTTGGGCGACCAGCTGGCCATCGCGGGCGACACGAAAGCGTCCGAGGCCGCCCACGCGCACGAGCTTTCCGGCTCGGTGCATGACAGCTTGCTGCGCGACGGGGTCCAGGCCTTGCTTGAGGGCGACCTCGCCAAGGCCGATCCGCTGCTGAACGGTCGGTTCGGCCTGCATCCGACCGATGTCGCCGCCGTCCGGCTTTTGGCCGACGCCGCCATGCGCATGGGGAGCTTCAGCTTCGCCGAGGCGCTGTTGCGTCCTGTTCTGGATGTCGCGCCGGACTTCATGCCCGCGCGGCAAGCCTATGCGGTGGTTCTGCTGATCCGCAGCGAACCCCAGGCCGCCCTGATCCATCTGGATCGTCTGGTCGCTCAGGCGCCGGCGGCGGCCTTCTTCTTAAGCCTTCGCGGCTCGGCTCGCCTGCAAGTCGGCGACTATGAGGGCGCGCTTCAGGACTTGGCCGCCGCGCTGGACAAGGATCCCGATCAGCCGCGGGCCTGGCTGAGCTACGGCCACGTTCTGCGCACCATTGGCCGGCGAGAGGCGTGCATCGACGCCTATCGGCAGAGCCTGAAGCTCCAGCCCACCCTCGGCGAGGCCTATTGGAGCCTGGCTAATCTGAAAGTGGTGCGGTTCGACGCGGCCGACTTGGCGGCGATGGAGGCGGCGCTCGCGCGGCCCGACCTCAACGACGATGACCGCGCCCACATCCACCTGTCCCTGGCCAAGGCGCGAGAAGACGACCGTCAATTCGAGAGCGCCTTCACCCATTATGCGGCGGGCAATGCGCTGCGCCGGTCGATGTCGAGCTACGATTGGAGGGCCAATCGCGACTATGTGCGTCGCAACCGGGAGACCTTTACCGAGCCCTTCTTTCGCGCCCGAGCGGGCGTGGGCTATCCGGCGCCCGATCCGATCTTCGTCGTCGGTCTGCCGCGGTCGGGCTCCACCCTGGTCGAGCAGATTCTCTCCAGCCACTCCCTGGTGGAGGGTGTCTCCGAGCTGCCGGACCTGATCGCGATCGCAACGCGCGTGAGCGCCCGCCAGGCGACCCGCGGCGCGACCTCTCAACAGCCGTCTCGCGGGGGGGAGGGCCAGCCGCCAGGCAGCCACTATCCCGCCATGCTCGCATCGCTCCCGGCGGAGACCTTCGCCGAGCTGGGACGTGAGTATATTGAGCGCACCCGCGTGCATCGAAAGCTCGGTCGACCGTTCTTTATCGACAAACTGCCCAGCAATTTCATGCAGATTGGCCTGCTGCACCTGATCTTGCCCAACGCCAAGATCATCGACGCTCGCCGAAATCCGATGGCTTGCTGCTTTTCCGGCTTCAAGCAGAATTTCGCCCGCGGCGCCGATTACAGCTACGACCTCGCCGACCTTGGGCGTTACTATGCCGACTACCTGGACCTCATGGCGCACTTCGATCAGACCCTGCCGGGCCGTGTCCACCGCGTGCAATACGAAGCGCTGATCGCCGATCCCGAAGCGGAGGTGCGCCGCCTTCTGGCCTACTGCGCGCTCGAGTTCGAGCCGTCGTGTCTGCGGTTTTATGAGACCGACCGGCCCGTTCGCACCGCCAGTTCCGAGCAGGTGCGCCAGCCCCTGTTCACCGAAGGGCTCGATCACTGGAAGAATTTCGAGCCCTGGCTGGAGCCTTTGAGGATCGCGCTATGTCCAGGATTTGCTTAGTTTCTGGGCGCAAAGGGCTCAAAAGGCGAGCTTCGACGACGTCGCCCTCGTGGCGTTCGCCGGCGACCTTGGGCTGAATTGAGCCATATCGCGCCAAACGCATGGCTATTGAGCGGCTGCGGCGCGCCAGATGCCTTTTTTCGATGGGCTCATCTCGATAATTCGCTTTCCCATGAAGCGATCTGAGGAGAACCCTTCAACCAAGTCATAAAAATGACGCGTGCAAATCTGAGCCGGCGTCTGATCGACGTCTGCTCTAGTTTAAAGTCTAAAAATAATAAAATATCGGGCATCTGATAGTATTTGTGAGCAGGGGATAAAAATGCCGCAATCGAGATCAATCGAAGTCGAACGCCGCCGCCGTCGCGCCAAGCTGATGGGGGTCTTGATGTCCGCGGCCAGCCTGACGGCGCTCGCGGCGACCGGGGTCCAGGCCCAAACCACCGCGACAGCCCCCGCCGCGACAGCCCCTGCCGCCGCGCCTGTCACTGAACTTCAAGAAGTCATCGTGACCGCCAACCGGTCTGGCGCCCAGTCGGTGCAGAACGTCGCCATCCCGATTTCGGTGGTCGATCCTACCCTCGCGGATCGGTCCGGCCTCGGCAATCTGAGCGACCTGACCAAGTTCTCGCCATCGCTGACGATCGTTCAAGGCGCGCCTGGCTTCAACCAGATATCGATGTTGGGCCTGACCTCCATGCCCTATCGGACGTCGGATACGTCGGATCGGTCGCTGGTGGCGGTCTACCTCGACGATACCCCCATTTCGGTTCAGGGCCAGACGCCCGATCTGCGGGTTTATGATCTTGAGCGGGTAGAAATCCTGCGCGGCCCCCAGGGCACGCTATACGGCGACAGCTCGATGGCGGGCACCATCCGCTACATCACCGCCAAGCCGAACTCGTCCTCCACTTTCGGCACGCTGGAGATGACCGGCGCCGATACCGAACATGGCGCGCCGAGCTACAGCATCCGCGGCATGTTCAACACCCCGATCATTGAAGACAAGCTGGGCTTCCGCGCCACCTTCTATGACGGCCAGGACGGCGGTTACATCAACAATATTGGTGATCGCGACAAGAAAGACGCCAACCTCAACAACAGCATTCAGGGCCGCGCCGCCCTGCGCTGGACGCCGGACTCGAGCCTGACCGTCGACTTCGCCGCCACCTTCGAGCAGAGCCACGCCTATGGCCTGAACGACGCCGAAAGCGGCCTGCCCAAGTATGAGATGGACACCAATTCGGCCGAAGGCACACGCGATAGCCTGCAGCTTTATCAGCTGAATATCGATAAGGATCTGGGCTTTGCGGACTTGGTCTCGTCGACGTCGTACACCTGGCGTCGTATCGGCTATAACCAAAGCGACGATTACACGATCGGCTACTACTTCGCGAACTACTATGGCTTGCCGAACGCTCTGTATAATGCGCCCTCAAAGTTCAATCTGGCGACCAACGATCTCATTCCCGCCGAACATTATGAGATCGATAACAAGATTCACGACATAACGCAGGAGTTCCGCCTCGTCTCAAAGGACGGCGGCCCGGTCAAGTGGACCGTCGGCGCCTATTATGAGGGTCAACGCCGCAACCTGTATCAGGATATTCCCACGGCGGGTTTTGATACCTCGTCTTACACAGCCGCCTTCTATCAGCTGGAAACGGGGCAGCCCTATAACTCGAAGACGGTCGATGGCGCCTTCAATCCCAACGACATTTTCT
>Ga0116229_10003129_pt1 | contig 27181 bp, 21 predicted proteins | sample S1TSphgellanicum_3_FD_87313 | JGI IMG/M metagenome (GOLD analysis project Ga0116229, IMG submission 87313) | Host-associated microbial communities from peat moss isolated from Minnesota, USA - S1T2_Fc - Sphagnum magellanicum MG | ecosystem: Host-associated > Plants > Peat moss > Unclassified... | reverse complement strand
CCACCCCCCATTTTAGGGTCCAAAAAGAGGGGGAGTAGAAAGGGTACTGGTAGTTACTTTTCGGGGGGTTAGAACTTCTACAAAAAGGGGCCAAAAAGTGTCTTTTTTAGGGCTCAGATTCTATACACTATTATTTTTTTTTGGTTTTGAAAATAAAAAAAAAAAAAAAAAAAAAAAGTATTTTAGATCTGTCCCCCCCCCCCCCCCCAAACCCTCTTACCCCAAACCTACTTCAAGTTTTATGAACCATTAAACAAGCTAAACCTCTTAGGTTTGTGGAGCTTTAAAGCTCTTATGATGGTGGAGGAATTCCACACTACTTCCACCATTACTCCCTTTAACATGTTGCCCTAACATTCTTACACTATAGTTGTTGCTTCCAACCGTGCAACAACAACCAACAACAATGGGGCAATGAACACCATGCTTCACCTTTTTAAAGATTATTGAAATGTTTCGGTAAACTAAATTCTAAGCTTGGTTGTGGTTTGCATTGCCACTGCTACTACCCCAACGATGCAGTCGTGTGAGCCATGAGCCTTGAGCCTAAAACCTATTTTTATATTTTTTTCATCCACATTTCATCCAAGTGTTTCATCCAAATTATTCATTTTTATTTTTCATCTTAATTTCATTCCCATTGTGGCTGCATTCACATTTTCAAAGTTTGTACCCATATTTCATCCAAATCAACCATGATGTTGAGGTTGAAAACATGTTGGTTGAATAAATTAATTTTATTGTTTTGCCTGGATACATAATGGTATATATGCCATTATAAAATGAAGATTTGAACTTTAAATTTTGTTTGGAACTGGTATTTTTTATTCGTCAAAAAAATATACACAATTTGAATTTTGAAATTCTTTCTTAATTTAACTTATCCTATTTTTTCCATTGAAATCCAAAAAAAATCATAATTTATTAAATACAATGTCATAAACTTCATGATAATTGTTTATGTGGAGTTATTTTTTGTAGTGATTTCATGAAACTACCAACTACAAGGCCATAGATGTTTTTCACAGCCAACCAACAAATAACTCACATGTTTGATTTTTGTTGCTTAGTTTTTTGCTCTCAATTGCTTTATAACCACATTACAAATTGCAAAGTGTTTAGATTCGTTATAGTGGAAATAAAAAAAGGAAATATTTCTTAGATTTTTTTTCCAATATCCTCTAAAAACTACTCACCCCAAATGATTATACATTTTATTCATTCCACTCAAATTTGATGGAATTTCACATGCCATCTTTTAAATTTCCCCATAATGTGGGCTTGCAATGCCTTCTTTAAGAAGATGTGGGAGTTTTTGAATTTGATGTATACTCTTCATATTTTCAAATTGTAAATGTGAAATATTTTGTTCATTCCATATATATAAATATAAGAAATTTTTCACAACATCGATTTTGTATAACTTAAATCCCTTTACCAACCTTGTGCAACTTCTTGATCATTGTTTTCTAATGTCAACCCATACAAAAGTTAAAACTAACTCTATTCTAATTCATGTCCATTCAAATCCAAAACCCTACAAACATAATTGAATTGATGTCCCCTTATGTTGGCCATATTTTACTATTTATTTACCTTGACAAGGATAGTTGTAACTGCATTTAGCATCAAAGTTTCATTTTTTACACAAATAGGAAATTATGTGGAACAATTGAAAGATATTTTTGGAATATTTTAAGTTTTTAATAATGTAAAAGTCAAGCTGATGGTCCTTTATGTTTTGATGGTAATCTTACAATTTGGACAAACGGGCCATTTACCAATACAATAATGGTTAATTTTGTGATATGTGTTTGCAACCCATTTTTCAAATATTTATAAGTTCCCAAGCAATAAGGTAGCTTCATGCACTTGCAAAAATGGTGTTGGATCATTTTGGCTACAAAAAAATTTCAAGAAACATTTGAAGCTTTCATTTTTATAATGTAAATGCCAAAAAAAAGTTATCAATTATTTTCCAAAAGTTGCAAAAATTTCCAAGCCACAAAATTGGGGGGAAAAAAAAACATTTTCTTAGACATTTTAATCTAGCAAACTTCATGGGACAATAAAGGTTGCCCTTTGCAACAAAGTAATGACTTCATCAAAGCTTAAGGTTGGTTGATGGATGCAAATATCAAGTTCAAGATTACAATGCACCACATGGCAAAATATCTAATGAATGTGTTTGCATGGCACCCACTTCCCCCTCTTTCCTAATGTTGCTATAGACATATTGATGAAGTTTATACAATTGCAACTTGGGAAATTACCAATTGTGACCTAATACTAGTGCAAATTTGCAAGAACTACTCTCTCTATGGTTATGATTTTTCCATAGCCAGGCAGTGGAACATCCATAATTAGTAGTTTTACAATGGCCACCATACAACTAACAATTGTCCATTTGTTGTTGTGGTCAATGTTTGGAACAACCCAACATACCTCCTTGCCAAAACGAGTTGTGGGGTGGGCATGGGAATTCGGACATTGCATCACATCAAATCCTATGCCCATATCAACTTTTGAAAATAGTTGATGTGGTAAAAAGTCATTATTTTTTTCCAACAAAAGCCCAACATCTTTAAGGCTATGGACCTCTTCTTGAGTTAGACATGTCTTTGACATCACAGGCCACATTGTGGGTATAAGAGGCCTTGTCAAAATGTGCTCTCTCTTAGTGCTAATGACACACCTTGCAAGATCATCTGCACAAAACCAAAATTTATGTTTGGCATTCTATCAGTTAGGATTATAAGAAGGTCTCTCCTTGTTGCATGTGTAAGTGGGGGTCGGTGTCCCCTTCTTGGACCTACATATTTGTTGCTATACATTTGACTTTCATGTTGGCTTAGAATTCGAAACATTTGGTAATGGATCTATAACATTCAATGTGCCACATTTGTTCCCTACATTCAGCTTCTAAGATTTTTTTTCCATTTCGGGAAAACACCTTCAATGAGCCACTTGAAGATTTGCCAATGTTAACAAATGGTGTAGATGCATTAGTTTTCCCTCTCACAACTCAACCCCCCTCTTTCGACATTGAGAAATTCACACGATTTAATTGATGTGAATCCATATTTGAACTTGGTGGTAAATTTGTTTGCTTTTTGCAAGAACCAAACGCTTCTTCCCCTTCAAGGAATGGAATTCTACATGCCAATCTACTATGCTTGGATAAATTGGAGATGGTTTCCATGAGCTTTTGGGGATTGCAATTTCTTGTGGCTATTATAAGTTTTATTTCTACTTTGTTTGGGCCCTTTTCAAACTGCCCACCATTTTGGAATGACGCGTAGTTGGAATACTACATGATTATTTGAACCAAGTCATCACAAGTTGCATCATAGAGGTCATGTTGTTGATTAACAACTTGTTCTAACATCTTGTTGTGTATAGTTTCTGATAGGTTGCAAGTTGGCATATTAATAAGTTCATCCAACATAAATTTATGTTAACATCAAAATTAGATCATATTAGACACAAAGGCACAAAAAAAGGTTTTTTCATATGTAAAATTATGTGGGCAAGGGTTGGGAAACAATTATTTACCTATTTTGTAAAATCCCCCCACTAATGCATTCGAAAGTGCCAAAACCCCAACTAATCATTCAATTCTCAAATGTTTTCTTCACCTATTGCTCCACTTGAGTACCACCATGTTCGAATGGTGGCATACATTTCTTACACTTTTTCTTCAATTTTTCATTTTCTATATTGATGACAAAGCCTTTTGTGCTCTTTTAGAAGATCGAATTTAATCAAATGTCTTGTGTGCATCTCCATGGACTACACCCAATGCATGAGACATATGCGTTCTCTACCAACCATGGGTATTGTAGGGTCCCCAAAACCGAACATGCTCCTCATTGCATTGAAATTAGTTTGAAGGATTATTCACCATGAAGCCTTTGAAGTTGACATTTTTTATTTTGCCTACCTTTTTGACAAGTCTTGTAAGGGAAGACCACATGAGGACTTGTGAATCAACTTCATTAGATTGCACATCACATATAGCTATAATCAATAACTTACAATATGTCATGTCATAAACATGGTAACCCATGGTAGTCCAGACTTAAACACATTTGACATGATTAAACATGATCCACACATTTTCAAAATCTCCTCCTAGTTGCATGCGCATTACAATATCAACACCACTTGTAGGCCAATGTGGAGACATTTTGAAAAGGTACACCTTGGAAACACCTTTATCAAGGAAAACATTATCTTGGATGTAATCATAGCGTATCCTCCTTTTCAATTCAAGGATGCTATCAATATAGCCATTCCATTTTGTAACATTATTGAAACTTTTGATGTTGTGACAAATGTTGGGTGAATTTAGCATAGAAAACTTGTCGAACATGTTATTGAACTTAACATTGGACAACATGATAGTAGCCTTGTTGTCATCAACTAAAAGGTGGGTTTCAAGAAACTCTTTGATGGCTTTAGCTACTATTTGAATTGCCAAATTTTTAGCATTCAACATTCGCATCACTTCCACCCCTATCAACTACTTAATAATTTTAAAAGTTTCCATGCAAGTCCCTTTTCTCATAGGATGGGCATGGGTGCCTATATGGATGCAAGCTCGAGTGGTGTCCTTGTTTCTTGGAAGGACATAATAGATGTGAACATCACATGTATTTACACACACAAGAGTTCTCTTGCAATAGCTACATGCCGAGGTGGACTTTGAGGGGTGGGGGGGGCAACTCCCAAAGGGAGTCGTGAAATAGAAAAACCATCCCACGCAATCTTGTTCAAAGAACCCAAATGAAGGAATTGAAGACAATCTAGATGTTTGCATTACAAGTGACCAAGGTAATGTGACCACCTACAGACAAGGTCAAGGTCATTCTTTTTGTTGGTTGTCTTTGTGATAGTCCAAGCATGTCCATCATCCTTCTTGTCCATTCCATGATGTAGTTTACCACCTCCTAACATTTGGCCAACAAATTGTTTAATGGTAGATTTTGGTGGTGGGTCAAACATTATTGTCCCATCAAATTTTGGAAGTTCAATTCTCATTATGTATATTTATGGTATGATAGTTTAAAGTGTGTAACTCACTCTTGCATTGACAAGACTTGCCAAAAAAATTGAAAAGCTCAATAATACTACAATGGGTCCTTAATATTTGATCAATACATTGTAAGTTTAGTTCATGGGTGGGTGTATTTTTGATTTGGTGTTCACAAATGGATCATCTTTGGAAATGGGCATCATGAATGGAAGTTCAATAATGTCATTTCCAAAAATGGGTGTCATTGATTGAAGTTCAATAACATCATCATCTCAAGATGAATAATTCAAGGTATGAACAACCAAGGAATTTTGAAACTATATTTTGACCTTAACTACATCATGGTCTTGACTGATAAAGTTCACTCTATCAAGTGTAATGTTAGATGATTGTGATGCATTGGGGACCCTTTTTACCCACACCTTATACATGACAACTTTAACTCTCCATTCAAGACCTACTGGTGTTTAGTGTGGTTTTTGGAAATGAACAGAATTATTGTCAACTTCCTTCATGACCATAACACTAAAAGGCATGAAGTTGCTAAACATGCAAAGATGGTGTTCAAGGACAACTACAATTCCATTGTTTGAATGTGGCCATGAAATGCAAGTACTATTACCACTTGGCCAAATGATAAAACATAGGAACACAATGCAATGTTAAGTAGAAACTAATGCACCAATGCTAAGAAAACCTAAACATGATTATAAGAAGTAGAATGCAAATATTAGTGGGAAGATCCAAAAACATCCAAGTACCAAAGACCACTACACACTAGGATGGCTAATGGTTAATCATTATACTAATCCACTAATCATCTACCTAATCACTCCACTAATCTAGTGACCATGTAATGGTTGGTTTTGTAATTGAAACGAAGAGAACTTTGGATGTTAGAGGATATGGTGCATAATAACTTTTGTGAAAGACTATAAGAGGTCAATATATATATGCCAATCCACTAATGTTACCTTCAAGTAGCAATGATTTTTTCAATTTTGTCATGTAGCTAAGGTGGCAATCACTCCTAAGATGATTGTCACCTTAGCCAAAATTTTGCAAATATGACAATTATAATAATTGAAATTGAAATTTCTATAAATTTCTTTTCTATTTTTGACCACCTACCATAACTTAATGTAGAAATTGGAGATATTTAATAATATTTGTGAAAATTTTGTCAAACTTTAGTGACTTAAAAGCCCAAAAAGACCTATATTTCACCATTTTGAAAAAAATTACGAATAAAAAATCAATGCTTTTTAAATATTGACATATTTCATAATTTTGGTGTTATTAACTTATAATGGTTTGACACATTGTCCTATGTAGCAAAATTATTTTAGCTTTATGTGCCAACGATCAAATGATTTGCAACCTCCAAACAAGATCTTGCTAGTTTAATGGGGACATTAATTGTGAACAATTTTAAATTTTTAGACCAAAAATACCTAGAAAACAATGTTCATTTTTTGGATTGCAAAGAATGTGCATCCTTTCTTGATGGGGTGCCTTTGCCATACCCCCATGTACTTGTTTTTTACAATGGATTTCATCCATTTGTTTCCAAAACCAAATAAAAGAACATCTTTACTTATTGATTTGAATGAGCTTATAACTTTAATAAGAGATAAAGGGGAATTTCATTACTTCAAAAGAAAGTCCATATTAAAGTATAAGTCAAATTGTGATATGTTATTTGGGGTTTTTTCATGGTTTTAAAAATTTATATTGGGTGGGAAGGTGTGGACACAAAATAAAACCCTCAACAAACGAATGCCCATTTTTGGGACTAATGTTGTTGCAAGTCCAAAAAATGGGCATCCTTACTCATTATTTAAAATATTTATGTCTTTTGTGATAATAATCAAAACAATTCATAACTTCCAATATTAATGATCTATCAATTTGACGGGACAATAATTGCGAATGATTTTGAATTGTAGTAAAAAATATTTAAACTTACATGTGGATTATTGGCATATTTACAAAAATATGATGTAGCATGACAATTGGGCCACAAAAACCGAAATCATTTAGTACATGGCATTAATTTTCTTTAGAAAGTTTTTGCAATTTTTTGAAAAATATTTTGGAAAGACACTTCATTCCAAACCTTCATCAATTTTTGGTTGAAAATGAAATTTCCAACCCAAATGTTCTAAAATTTTTTTGTGATGTTGCTCAAGTGGTGATCGTCCATAAGACTATTTAGCAAAATTTGGCAACATTAAAATATGTTAAAGTAGGAAAATACTAAACATTTTTTCACAAAAGCAAGCATTAAGACAATGTGACTTTACAAATAATTCTAGTATTTACACTTACATTTACACCTCCCAAAACATTTACATAAGGCCATGTAAGTGTATGTGACAAATATTTACATTGGCTTCGTGTAAGTGTAAAATATATATATACATTACAACATGATAAGTGTAAGTGTAAATGATTTACATTTAAATTGGATTTACAACTGTATATATGGCTATTGACATTTACATGCACAATATTAGTCTATTTACCTCTATATTTACATAGTTGTAGTTACCTTACCCTTTTACTTAGTTACATAAACTTAGTGTAATCAAGTGACAAGACATGGAAATTGTTTTTTGACGAAAATTGTTATCAAATGAAAATGTGATCCATTGACAAAAACTTGGTTTATTATTGTGTATGTGAGAGGGGTTGAATTTTTAATATTTACAACTCATGTGCATGGTTAAGGGGCTAGGTTAAGTAAGTTAGAATAAGTTAAGTTATGTTTAATTAGGTTATGCTAGGCTACCACCTACCTACATGTCTATTGGCCTTTTTAAAACTTATTTATACACACCTACCTACTTACCACAAATTTATATATATTTTAAAATAATTAAAAATAACTAATTTTATTTGAAGAAAAAATTGACAATCAAAATGATCAATCTATTAGTCAAAATGACCATCCTTTTTGCTAGAATGATGACACAAATGGTCCATTACTTTATTAGCAAAAAGATCACCCTAATTACAATAGACATGTTTAAATCAACTTGTTCAAAATGATTGGATGGTTTTTTTAAGGGTTATTCATATTGGGTTTTCTTTTACTAAAAAATTTAGCCAATTAGATTTGAGATTATAGTAGTGACTTTAGATCCTCAAGTTATCATCTTTCTTTGGTGGATTTTTGGGGAAAAAAAAAGAAAAAACTCCATACCTGAAAAATAAATAAGATTTGATCTTTAGAATTAAGGTTGCAGTCAAAGCAAAGACAAGACTTGTTCTAATACTGAGTTGGAACTCAAAAGGGGTGGAAAATATAGTCCAAAAAGTTATGCTTACTATTTCCATGTGTGCTTTGTACAGTTTTCCTACTTTTGTTCCTTTGGGCAAAAGAGAAAACCCATTCATTGCAATATGTTATGATTGTGGTTTTTTTTTTGGAACAAATGGACATAATCCATTGTAAAAAGGGAGGAACACAAATAGGAGAACTGGGACCAAACGAAAACCTTAGGCATGTCAACAACTAGAGACGCTACTCAAGGGCGCTCCAATTCCTAAGTACTTGGTAAGTCCATCTAACTTTCCTACCATCCCTGGCACAGATGATTTAGTGCAAGCACCATAAATTGCCAAACTCAAGTGCTTAGTCTCTTCCGTTGCCCGTCAATGAATCCCAGGAATTTGCGTTGATGGATGAAGGTCATGGCCCACTCAGTGCGCCTTCGCTTTGCTACACTCCCAAAAGCAAAATGTTGTTTTCATGTGCTCAAAAGTAGTGATTTGCTTCAAGGTGAATTTTCGCTAGTTTGAGTCCAAAAGATTTTGAGAAAACTCAGGAAAAAAGGGTTTTTGCATGAGGTAGATTTGTTTTTCCAGCAAATAATTGTCACTTTTGCAAAATAAAAAAAATTGAAGAAAGAAGGCTCTCCAAAGGGGACAACAAAAAATGAGTGGGATCTGTTTTCCCAATTATTTTCCACAAAGGTGAGCTGATAGAAAGCCCATTGAAAGTGGGCTTTGGATATTCCAGTCTTTTCTTCATAGGAATGAAGAGCAAAGCTGTCATAATTTGAACTTTGTGAAAAACTACCAAACAAGTCATATTGAATCTTCATCATTTTTGGTCCCTCTCCAGTCTAGACTACCTTACTCTGAGGTCAGTTTCGCCATTAAATAATCCTTAAAATATTGAAATGAAAATTTGTGAAAATATGAAGTTGAAATGTTGAAAATCATCATAATTATCATGGGCTATAACACTCTGAATAATTTCATTCCTCATATTCACAATATTATAGTAGATGATGAAAAAGTATAGAATTAAAAATTTGAGAAACGAATTCACTTTTTGAAAAAAATAATTATTCATTTTGTCAATGTGGAAACTGACCCTAGGCAACGGTATGCTGGTCAATTTTCAACTCTTCTATGAAAAGTCAAACATTTCGCCTTCTTATCCATCAAAGAGCCCTGTCCCCTTCACAGGCAAACCTTGTGTACTTTATGCAGAGGAAGGACTCCTGTGGCATGTACCATGATAAAACCTAAAAACCCCAAAATTCATCTAAAATTGCTTCTGAAGATTATAAATATCCCGCACTTAGATCAAATCAATATCTTTGAGTCCAAATCCAACATTTCTTGGGTTTAATTTGGCCACTATTTAAGGTGCATTCACACTTGATGTTAAGGACTCTAATATTAAGTCTCCTAACGCTAAGCTAGTCGTTTAGAACCTAAACCTATTTACCACAAAGATTTTATGTTAAGTTAACATTCACTTAATATTAAACAATCACCCATTTAACATTGGGTAGTACCACCTAAGATGCCACCTAGATTTTCACTTAACACTGACTTACCATTAGGTGTGAATGCATCTTAAGAGACCTCACTCCAGAAGGTGAAGAAGGTACCAGTCTGAGTGCAAGTTCACCCTTGTGGCTCTTGTTGGTGTTCCCTAAAATTTGAGCTCAAACCTGAGGCTATGGCCCTCTGTGCTACAACCCTCAAATTAGCAGAGGCCCTTGTAGATTCCTCTGTCTACATGATTATGTATGGGTCAATGATAAATAAGGGCCTCTTCACCTTGTGACTAACTTACCTCCTTACCTTATTCAAAGTTGGGCTCTACACAAATAGGTAACCACCATTCCCATACACCAAGCAAGGCTAATTGGATGAGTTCAATAGGCTGAAAATGGAGAAGAGTCTGTACTAAGTGCATTTTCATTTGTTTAATTGGCTCCTATACAAAAGAGTATTGTGTCATCACATTTCTTCCCACTACTCACAACTAGTTTGGTTTCCCCTATTGGCAAAATAAAAGGGGAGGGGACCCCACAAAAAAGCATTAAAATTTTTTTTGCTCATTTTGGGGGAAAACAAAGAGAGCCCTCCATTTCCATACCTACTAACTTTTTTCCCTCCATTTCGAGAGGAAAAGGAAAGAGAAAGTCAAGAAAGTTACAACTGATTATTACCTAGTGTTGACTCCTACCTGGATGTTTTAAATTTCACAATTTTAACATGATAAAAATGGGATACCATAGTACCTTGGTAGCTTCCACACTGATTAAACATATGTATATTAAATTATTTAAAAATTTCAAAATTCTGTAAAAGCAAATAGATTTTATAAAGAAAATAAAGAATCTTCTGAAATATTCAAAAATATTTTATTTTCCAACATGAAATCTTCAAAATTAATTAATCATTCAACACACATGTGCCAAAGGTGTCTATGCTCTACTGATGGTATTTCTCTTATGCCAACAAAACCACTCGATTACTTGGTGAAAGAAGTGAAAATTAAACTTCCCCAAACCAACCCCAAAAAAGACAAAAAACAAAAAAAGGAAGTCAATGACTAGAAATGCAAGTGAAAGTATAAATTTAAGTAACTTAATTAAGTAAATCGCTTACCCACATAAGTAAAGAGGCCCACGAAGCGCCAATGCGAAATCGGACAGCTCCGAATCGTAGTGCGGAGGCATCGTACGGCGCACGAACGTCGAGTGCCCTAACAGAGAGCGTGCACCCAAAACACTGTTTTCCGCTGCCTGAGGGCTTGCGCCTGAACGAATCGGAGCCGATGAATCCAGGATCCGACGGTCATGATCCACTCCGCAAGGCCCCGCAGTGACAAGCAGCGCTGCTTTCCGCAACCCGCCATCCCCAGTAGCAGCAGCCCCTGTGCTGCGCTCCCTTTCCCTGCCTCTCCTGCCTCTTTTCTCCTCGTTGGTGTGTGTGGGGTTTGCCTCTTTTTCCCTATTCCTTGTTTTGCAGCAAAGCTGCAGAGGTCACAACCTTTGTGGGGGTGTGGCCTTGGCTGGGTTGCTGCAGCAAAAGTGGGATAGCTTCGTTGGACAGACGAACGCTGGGGTTTTGGGTGCAGCAGCGGAGGAGTAAGAGGAAGAGGAGAAAGTGGAAGATTAGGGGTAAAAAAAAAAAAAGAAAGAAAGAGGAAAAGGGATATGTGGGGCAATGTGTAAAGCTTAGATGCTTTTGGAAGCTGGTTGCTGTGGTGGAGGTGAAGGGAGAGCGAAAAAAACATGGCGACAGAGAGCCCGGTGAGAATGTTATCAGGTGGGGGAATGAGAGGGGGCATTGGTGGAGTATCTCTCGGGGATGGTCCACGGGCAACTGCCGTTTTGGGTAGTGGTGGTGTTGGTGGTGGTGTTGGAGCTCATCATAGCTCTTTGTTGCCGACTCAAGATGGAGCAGAGGAGTTGGGTTTGTTGCTCAACAGACACACGCGGTTCGAATTTAGTGAGAAGGGTGTACCGCAACGGAGTGGGAGTGCGCCACCCAGTGTGGAGGGGTCGTTTGCGGCGATGGGGGGTTTGTTTTCTCACCTTGCTACCACCACAAGCCCTAAGTCTGGGGGTCGTGTTTCCAAGACGCAACTCGGGGAAGGAGATGTGCTGGACGCTGAACAGGAGCAACGATCCGACCCTGCGTACCTCGTCTATTACTACAACAACATTAACCTCAACCCTAGGCTACCCCCGCCGCTAATCTCTTGGGATAATTACCGGCTGGCGCAGAGATTGCAATCAGGTATGGGGGTTGGAGGCATTGGAGACAAAAGGAAGTTGAGGTCTATGGATGACAGCAACAGCAAATCTTTGTTTTCCACACAACCTGTGCTACCCACCCATACAGAGGAGCCGGAGCCCTTGGATGAGGATAATTCCTCGCCCATAGGCAACCTTGTAAGACAAACCTCCAGCGACTGGGCCGATAGAAGAATAGATCGTTTGATGGGTCTTGCTTCCACAGGGCTGGGAGCCCGTCCCAAAAGTCTTGTAGACCTTATTCAGGTGCAGCAGCTCTTCCATGCTTTTGCCACTTTGAATTTCCTTTCTTTACCCTCTGAATTGCATAGGGTTCCTTTGCACGCCCTGGAATTGGACTAAACTTCTGAACTTTATCATTCTTTGTTGAACCTGAGTTCACATTTTGGCATTTGCAGAATAATCCAGTGATTGTGCACATGTGCATTGTATTACATCTTTCCAGCAAATTCAGGGTTTTACAGAGCCACTTAGAAGAGATGTGATGTGAACCTTTTTGAAAGAGAAACCACCACCCTGGCACTCATGTGCTTTCTTTTGTCTTATCAACTGCAGGAGGACTTTCCTCGAACTCCTTCACCAGTATACCAACTTTCCAGGTCTTCAAGCAGAGCAGCAACTGAAGAAGGTGCAGATGCAGCCCCAACACTCGACATGCAGCTCACACATTTGCGTGATGCTGCACAGACCTCTGCAACTACTGCTGAACTCAATGTAGCAGCAGCTGGACTTGGCTCACGCACCTCTACTCCAATTCCAGGTGTTGCCAGCAAGCATGGGCAATCTTCAGGGCCAGCAGCCCCTGTGCCAAGAACAGCCTCTCTGGATTCTCCTGTTCCTCATACTCGATCTCCCAGTCCTGGAGTAGCAATGTTGGGGGCAGTTCCTGGGCTTTCTGGTGGAACTATGAATCTGACAAGTGCTGAAGCAAGAAGTGTGGCCCTCAACAGGGCAGCAAGTGCGAGTGCTGCAGAATTTGCAGCAGCATTGCAAGGGAGCACTGCATCAAGTGGTAGTGTTATGGATCTTGCAGCATCATTACAGGGGATGAGTATGTCAGATGTACAAGGGGCTGCAGCAGCAATAGAAGACCGGGAGCTCCTGCAGCAGCAACAGTTGCGTTTGCAGCAGCAGCAACAGCAGCAGCGCCAACAGCAGCAGCAGCAGCAACAACAACGTGTCCAGATTGCTGCCCAAGCACAAGCTGCACAGGTTGCTTTCTGTCTGTTGTTTGCTTTTGTGTCCTCAAGGTGTTTTGTGTGATACCTTTGATGAGGATTCTTCCAAATGAGTTTGTATAGAGTCTTGTAAGTGGAGACCTTTTTAAAGTCCACTTGGTCCTTGCTTGTCTATTGTTTTCTGTTCTTTTCTTCCTATTGTGTGTCCTCTTTTGTTTTTCTGTTTTTCTTTTCATTTGTGTGTTTCTCTATGTTTTCCCTTCTGTGGTGTTGGGTGCTATCTAGTATCATGGCTGAGTCTTCGTGTTGCTCCTGGTCTTGTGACACAAACTCAGTACACAGGCTATACCCACTGTAGGAAGCCGATGAAGTCAGTGGGTAGGTTGTGATAGATAAGGCAGTATCATATATGTTACTGTTGATGGTCCCTGAATAAGTGTGAGACTCTCACTCCTGCTATTTGTACTGCTAGTTTTATTGTTTGTGTTCAAGTTCTTCCCTTCTGTGTTTTTTTTTCTTCCCAGTTCTTCAGTCCTTATCTGGAAGTTTTTCTTTGACTTGAAGGAAAAGTTTTGCACCTTGTCCTGGTTTACTTATTGTGAATATGGAGATTTCTTGATACTCGTGAGAGTTAGTATGTTATTTGCTTTAGTGTCAGTACAGTTGTCTGTCCTAGGGTTCCCATGCCCTCACTGCATTAAAGATAACTTCTTGGGTTAGTATTGGTGTAGGAATACATAGTATTTTTTTTGGTGCCTTTTTTCCCCTTTTTATCTTCTTTATATATGTTTTTACCTTCTTTTGCAGGCAGTGCAGTTGCAGCAGGCACTTGCATACAATCAGGCTCTACAGCAGCAGCAGCAGCAGCAGCAACAGCAACAACAACAGCAACAACAGTTGTATTCTGGGTTTGACTCTGGCTACAGGGGTCAGGTGAAGTTCAGTGTCCCTGGACTGACTAGCCAGCAGGCACAGGCTTCTGCACTTCAACCCACACTCCATGCAGGTGCCACTGCTCCTAATATGTATGCAGCAGCAGCTGCAGCAATGTACATGGCTGGGAACCCTTATTACCCCAATCTAAACTCCGCAGCTGTTTATGCCCCGCAGTATGGAATTGGTGGATATCCTGTAAATCCAGCTGTGCTGGCCCCGATGATGACTGGCTACCCACCTCAAGTGACCTTTGATGCTGCAACAGCAGCAGCTGTGGCAGCTAGTATGGGGGTGCGGACAGGGGTTCCAGGGTCTCCTGCTCAAGCAGCTGTTGATATGCAGCACCTTTACAAGTTTACAGGGCAAGCTGGCTCAGGTCTTTCACCCCAGATACATGATCCAATCTACCTGCAACAGTACATGCAACGTGCTGCAGATGAGGCCCGTGCATTGAATGACCCTGCCTTGTACAGGACCTATAATGTTGGAGGGGGTAATGTTGATCTGATGGAGCTTCAAAAGAGCCAGTTAGGGGTGATGTTAGGGTATACAGGAGAGCAAAAATCACAGTATGCAAGGACTGGATCAATAGGGGTGCCAATAGTGTCAAACAAGAGTGGGTCAGTCAGTCCAGCTTATTATGGCAGCCCTCCAGGAGTAGGAATGGTGATGCCATATAACAATTCACCCCTTACCAGTCCTGTGCTGCCGGGTTCACCTGTTGGGCCAGGAAGTCTGTCTGTGAGACGGGATGATCGGAACCTACGTCTCTCTTCAGGAACTGGCAGATCTAGTGCCACTGCAGCTGGAACAAGTTACTCTGGGTGGCAATCTCAAAGAAGCTCAGAGACCACTGAGGAGACACGAGGATCCACTCTTCTTGAGGAATACAAAAACAGTAAGACGCGACGTTTTGAACTGTCGGACATTACAGGCCATGTTGTTGAGTTCAGGTATGTCTGACTCTGTTCAACCTGAGGCTCTATGTTCCTGAAGAGAGATGTTATTAACACTCAGAGAAGAGCTTTGAGGCAGTGGCAGGTGTATTTGCCATCTGTGATGATTTAAGCATTTTGCAGCAGTCCAAGCATATGGTGTTCTTCTGTGGGTGTGCAGTGCTGATCAACATGGGAGTCGTTTCATTCAACAGAAATTGGAGACTGCAAGCCCAGATGAGAAGGGCATGGTTTTCCAAGAAGTGCTACCTCGAGCCTTGACGCTCATGACTGATGTATTTGGCAACTATGTGATTCAAAAGGTTTTTACTGTATACTGAAAACCTTGTATCGATTCTTAGAGATCTTGTTTGTTTAGGGCAGACTCTGGAGTCATAAGAAACCTCCATTTGTTTAGTGTGGACTCTGGAGTCAAGTCACTGATTTGTGGTTGAGATCAATCAAGAGAGGAACTTACTGATCTGAGTATGTGCTTTTTGTGCAGTTTTTTGAGCATGGCACACCTCAACAGAGGCGGGATCTGGCAAATCAATTGGTAGGACATGTTCTGGTACTCAGCCTCCAAATGTATGGCTGCCGAGTTATTCAAAAGGTATTTGCAAATGACTGTGTTTCCACCAACTGCGTGACTCCTGAAATATTCAATGGAAACAAGTGCACTAACATGGCAAAAATGTTGGGTTTTAGGCATACCTATTGTGCTCAACTTTTCTGTGCCTGAGGCGCACATTACCTTACACATGCTCAAATTGTGTGCTGTGGTCATCTTGTGGTCTTTTAATTGTAGGTTACATTTGGCTTGATATAGTGCATTTTGTGTGTTGTATCAGGCATTGGAAGTGGTAGATGTTGATCAGCAGACACAGTTGGTGTCTGAGCTGGATGGGAATGTGATGCGTTGCGTACGTGATCAAAATGGAAACCATGTGATTCAGAAGTGCATTGAATGTGTACCTCCTGACAGAATACATTTCATTATATCTGCATTTGACAATCAAGTTGTGGTGCTCTCAACACATCCATATGGCTGCCGAGTCATCCAGGTGAAATTCTCAAAACCCACAATCCAAAATTGTGGTGTGGTGCATTCTATTCTCTGTCACTAATCTGCCTGATTAATGAGATTCTAGTGAGCTTGCTTTTAGATTTCACAAAACTTCTTTCACTTTCTAGGACACTTGAACTAGATCTCAATATCAGTGGTGGAAGCATGATGCTTATTTTCATATGTCCATTGAGACACTTTTCAATAGGCTCCAGTTGTGTTTTGGATTGATGATTTGCCAGATCTTTAAAGCATGTTTTTTTTTTCTGATTTACCAGAGAGTACTGGAGCATTGCACAGATGAGCAGAAACAGCGCGGCATTATGGAGGAAATTCTGCGCTCTACTTGTATTCTTGCCCAAGACCAATATGGCAATTATGTTGTCCAGGTTTACTGCAATCATCAGCTCTCTACAGTTCATTATTCTCCTGGAGTCAGCAGACAAGTGCATGTTTTGGGTGTTCAATATCTGTGCAATTTTTAGGTTTTTCCTCTGGGCAGATATACTTCTCTGGACTGTGTAGCTTTCTGTGACTGAATTGCAAATGAAAGTGCCAAACATGGTAGTTGTGTTGAACTAGCAATAAGGTAATTTTTGTGTTTGTGGTGTGCTCTAACTGCTGACATCTCTCATGGTTTGTACATAATTGCCATGGTAGAAAGTATATACTGACCTCTCAAGTACATGGATGTTTTGTATTCTTTTTGCACTCTTGAATGTAAGTGGGGAGACATAACAACTGCTTGTCAGATGATTTTTGGAAGTTACAAGAAACAGTCAATTCATGGTTTTTCTATGTTGGTCGGTTGGCAGCATGTGCTGGAGCATGGGCGAGACCATGAGAGAAAGGAGATCATTACGAAGCTGGCTGGGCAAATTGTACAAATGAGTCAACACAAATTTGCATCTAATGTGGTGGAGAAGTGCTTGGAGTTTGGGGGCCCAGCTGAGCGCCAAATTTTGATCAATGAAATGCTTGGTCACACTGATGAGAATGAGCCCCTACAGGTTGGACATGCACTTGATCTATGACCTGGGCCATAACAAGTGGGATGTTTTGGAGCCTGCACAAAGCCACCCTTTTGTGATAAAAGATTTGGATCTCAAGCAGCAAACATCAATGTCTTATTTTTCCATAATTTCAGTCATGTTAGTGTAGAAGAGCTACAGGAGTGTTTTTTTTCAAGAAGAGAAGCCAAAAGAACTTCTGTCCATGGTGTGTTTATTGAGTAGGCAGATGAATTAGGTACTGACATGAATGTCTGGCTGTGGATTGGCTCAGGCAATGATGAAAGACCAGTTTGCTAATTATGTAGTCCAGAAGGTTCTTGAGACGTGTGATGAGGCGCAGCGTGAACTGCTTTTAGCACGCATTCGGGTGCATTTACATGCTCTTAAGAAGTACACATATGGTAAACACATTGTGGCACGTGTGGAGAAGCTTATTGCAGCTGGAGGTAAACTGTGCCTACTCAGACTGTTTGCCCTGCCTGAAGTTTCTAATGACATACTATACTGGAGTTGAAGGCACTTACACTGTGTTAGTTGATGCAGAGAGGCGGAGTGCTGCCTACATGGCACACAACCTTGCGGCTTAAGAAATCTGGATCAAATGTGCGAGACAGGTGCTCTATCTAGGAGCACCAAAACATGTGCTTCCTCTACCACTAAATGATGTTTCTTGTTCTGTTACATGGGGGTTCTTGCTGGCAAGTTGGGCTTGGAATTCTAGGGTCCAGTGTGTTTCAGAGAAAACAGGCCAGAGAGATCACCACAGCAGTAAATAGTGTAATAGTGTACTATTTTACTCAATTTGTGTTTGATGAAGGGGATGAGAGGGGGAAGGGAGAGGTCTGTTCCAGCTTGTACCGGCATGTATCTTTGTGTAGATCCTTGTCTGTTGATGATCTGTCTATAAGTAATGGCTCCATGCAAGAAGGTAGAAAGCTCTGGAAGTGAATGGTCCTGGTGGTATCAGCTTCTGACTGGCTCCCTTCCTCCTTCCTCTGGTCGGGTGTGGAGATTGAGAGCTATCCAAAGAATCACAACAGTGTGAATGGGGTAAAGGGCATTGTGTGTGTGAGAAGGGAAGGGTGGAGGCCAGGAGCGTTAGCTGTAGTGGGTGTGTAAAACAAGTGTCCTTCATTCTGACTGTACAGACTCACACATGTAGGTCTTGTTTGCAAATGTTGGGTTTAAAGGATTGAAGGGGGTTCCAAGGTCCCCCTCTCTTTCCTTGTGAGGGGCTGCCTCATAAGCTGGGTCTGGTCAAAATGCAGCAATAGTGATATCAGGGGTCCTCTCACTGTACATAGGGTTCCTTTCACTGCAAGGGCCAGCTTGCCAGTGTCTTCTTTATTATTGTCTCCCTATGCAAGGTGGTCCTGTGGGTGATCACAGATTTTCCGTTTACTCATCTCAATGTTGTAATACCGTATGTTAATTTCACAGCACCTATCTATGCATGATTCTTGTGAGCATGGGATTGTGCACTGAGTTATCGTGTGATGATTGTCACATTTAAGTCATCTTGTGTTTGTGTAATCTGCAAGTTTTTTCTCTTGGTTGCCCTGGATCTTACTGGTTTGTCATGTATGGTGATTGGTTTTTATAATTTGCTGCCTAACAAAGTGTGTTGGATAGGCTACCTGGGCACACCCTACATGACAGTTAAAAGTCCAAGTGAATCATATTGGATTATACTATCTGCAGACATGGAAGCGTGTAATTCTGATGTCGGCTGGGAAAATTACATTGCCCGGGAACTCAACACAGGAGTGTAATAAATGTCAGTGTCTCATTTTATTGAAAGACAAATATGCTTTCAAAGAGTTTGTAGGCATGGAAATGGTTAGTCCATGTTTGGGTTCTTTCAGACATGACTGACTGAGAATGACACTAGGCATTTGCATTGCCCTGCAGTTTTGCTTGAATGTTATAGATTAGTAAGTGTAAACTGGTATAAGTGATGATCCAATGTTTATGCAAAATTCATGTATTCTTCACTATTCTCTGATCTCTGTGTTCTCTGATCTTCATGGGGAAACACACAAGGAATGGGATTTGAGGGAAAAAAGGAAACAAGGTCAGAGGTAGGAGTGGGAAATGAGGTAAAAAAACAAATTGCAGAATGGGAGATTGGAGCCAGGTCCCTAAATCCTAGTCCCAAATCCCTAAACTAAGGCCTATAACCAAAACCTTCACCTAAGACCTGGCCCTGGGCAAAAATACCCTAAGACCGGTCTCAACGGGTCTTCTGTGAGATCCAATTGACCCCATGTTTTCATCAAGTTAGGCCCGGGGCCAGGTTTTTTCACACTAAGACCTGCTGGGGCAGGTTTTGCAGGGGTCCTTCCCCCACCAAGACCTACCAGGTTGGGTACCCTGCCCCGGACCCAGGCTGAAAACCTGCACCTGGCCAACACCAATCAGGACCAGTGTTGAACCAGTATATAGACTACAACCTGGGTATATGATACTGGTATAAGTAATGATGTTGAAAGACATACCAGTTGGGTATGACCTTGAGCAATACCAGCCTTCTACTACTGTAGCCTTGGGTCAGTTTCCACATTAACAAAACAAATAAATTTTTTTTCAAAACATTAATTCCTTTCCAAAATTTGAAATTATTATGATATTGTCATATGAGTAGTGAAATTATTCAGAGTGTAGCCTACGATAATTATGATGATTTTCAACATGTCAACTTCTTATTTTCACAAAAATTCATTTCACTATTTTGATGATTATTTAATGATGAATCTGACCTTAGTGTAAGGTAGTACCAGCTTGGTATGGGACCTAAGATAAATTCCAAGTATATACAGGCCTTCCATTAATACCAAATACCAGGTTTATACCTGCCTTATACCAGACAAAAATCAGCCTTGGACCCAATACCAGGATCAGACTCGTGCGGAAGTTTAATGTACCTGCTGGGTACTAGGAAAATATACCCAATACCAGGAGTAAGTTCAGTATGCTCAAAAGTTGTTACTAATCCAACATGTTACACTAGATCAAAACATGTCTGAATTGAGAGGTCTCAATGACATAGAATTCAGTGAGCTTGTATTGCCCCCAAAAAATTAAAGAAAACAAGTTTTTAACAAAAGAACAAAAATGACTCTCTGTCTTTAAAGTGTGATTTGGAGGGCCAAATCATGTCCAATTGCTAAGCTTCACGTGGCATCGGAAAACCCTTGACAATAGATATGATGGTGATTGGATGACTCATAATTCATAGCAAATCCCAATCTGCTGTCCTTATTTGGTGCCACCACAATTGCCAGTTCCTAGTCTTGAATCTCTTTTTCATTACCGTGTCAAGGTCTTTCTTGACCATTTTACATAACTGGGACCATTCAATGCCTTTGGTGCTTGGTGGGGCTCATTGTCTACATTAGCTAAATCTTGAGATGTCTCCATATTTGGGAAGTGCCTTCCTCTTGTTTGTGCTGGAACAATAGAAAAAGCACTCCCAACCCAACTGCCTTTGATGGAGTGGGAGGTATGGCTTCCAACTAGTCAAAGCAAAAGAAAGAACCATGTAAACAGGAATTCCTAGAATTTTCACAATGGGATTTAAAGCTCCAAAGCACTGCACACAGACTCTTCCAACATGTCAACTTTCAAGTTTGCAACTTTCTCCACACTCCACTATTTCAAATTAAGTATTGTACTTTACGATACATGAATACAGTGAGACATCATACGGCTGTTCATTGAGCCCATGAACCATCTGCTACCCTCTGCCAAAAGCTGCAATGTCACTGAGTGAAAGCATTAGCCCACACATGACTTTGGTGACAACACTTCCTCAAAAGCATTTAGGTCAAAGCTTGGGTCTTCCAAAGAAGTCAAATCCTCCAGCTTTTCCTTCTTAGGGCTTCCATTTAATCTGACTCTCACTTTAAAAAGTGCCACTTGATGATGGACATTATATATTCACTGACTCATAAGTAACCAAAGCATTCCTGAATAAACACCTCAGTCAAACATGTGGGTCATTGAATCAAACCTCACTGAGGGTTTTTTAGGGATGAAAAACAAATCCTTAGCCTTCACAAAAAAGAAAATTGACCTATGCCCACTCAGAGGTCCTAAGCAATTTGAACTGTCCAATCGAGCTGACCTACAAAACTACATGCACCATGGGTGTCTCCCAGACTGCTGTGCACATTGAGCAACAATCCGAACCAAATCCAATTAGGAGCCATCTTTGTACTCCTGCTCCATGATGAACCTGTCCTTCAAAACCCTTTTGGTGCAGTGAAAGAACCAGCCACCTGGATGATGAAGAATTTATTACTTCAGAGGGAGCTATATACTCCATGTGCGTGCATACTCTAGAAGTCATTTACTAGCTCCAACTTTAAGCCTATAAGGACTTGAGATTCAAATTGAGGGCCAAAATAAGAAGCAATACAATAAGCAAAAGAAGCCCTGGGAGAAAAGTCACTTGTGGACATACAGCTATAGTGGACTTGGGCCAGCTGCCATGGTGAAGGACTGATGGTGTTCTTGTTGGAGTTGATATTGCTGATATTGCTGTTGCTGTTGTTGCTGATGTTGTTGCAGAATGTATGCATTATACATCTCATTAGTCATGGGCTGCACAAGGCAGAACTTGTGGTGTAAAAACCACACATTTATTTTGAAGTAGTTACTGTGAAACCAAGAAAAACACCTTCCAAGTGTCAGAGAGAAACTCAAAGAAGTTTCAACTCACCTGCTGGATTTGCATGGCTTGGTGCTGGTGGGTGAGGTAGGCTTTACGGGGATCCATCATGTTTGCATTTACCAAGCAGGCATCACGGGTTTCTGCTGCCATCATGCTTGGGACACCCCTATTGGGTGGTACTGGACCCATAAAGGACATTGCTGGCATCACCCCCTGCCCTGAGCCAGTTGCACCCATATCCATCATGCCCATCCCAAAACCCATGCCCATTCCCATCCCCACACCCATGTTCATTGGCATCTGTGGCATCTGAGGCATCTGCATACACTGGATTCCTGAAGGCAGGACCATTGGGGGAAGGTTCACTCCACTTCTCATGGACATCATCTACCAATCCCATCCATGGCACAAAAAACTCCTCATTAGTTCTTCATCACTCACAAGGAAGCAAAACCATACAGCCTTGGAGATATAGAAACCCAAAGCTTAAAATTTGGATCCAAAAACATACCTGGAGTTGTAGCTTTAGCATCTTGATGTACTCAATTGCCTCATCTAGCATCGAAGCTTTATCAGTCTGAAATGCCAACATGATTCTCATCACAGCAGCCAAAGTGAAGAGAATTCTTCCAATGCTCAGTTTAGAGGAACATTGGATTTGATCTAGAGAAGAATGCTTTTGACCATGTGCAGCAGCAGCAGCACTCAACAAATCAAGAATTAGAATAGCTGCACTTGAAAAATCAAGAGAGCTATGCAAAACAAGCACATACCTTGTTAGAGTTTGGTATCAGCTCTTGTAGGGACTTCATCTTCTCATTTATTCTGTCTCTTCGTCGCTACAACGTCACATTAGAAACAAATTTTCATCAAATGCTGATCTCCACTCCTTGATGTTAGCAACAAAACAGGCAGCTAATAAGAACACACAGGAGAGCTTGTCTTCTAAAAGATAATCAGAACAGAACATGCAGGGACACAGAACATGCAGACATGAAAATCCCCACAGACAAAGATTTGAACAGTTTCCAAAAGCAAAGGAGCAATAGGGGGGCAAAAAAAATGGTCAACCAGAAGCATAATATTGTCTAGTACATGTGATAGACCCAGTGGTTGATTTCAACTTACTCGCTCAGACAGGTTGTGAACTTCTGCAGCCCTATTCCGCTTGGCTGTGCTCCCACGAGTTGGTTTTTTCACATCTAGAGAATCATGTTCCTGACATCCCCAGTGAGTGCAATCAGATTGCTGCAGAAGCTTGACCAGAGCAAAAAATACTCTAGTCAACTTAGTGTGACATTCTTTGTTGCAAACCCCAAAGCCTATCCTTTTCATTTTCTTGTTTTGCTCATTCATTCTGACAGTAAACATGGATGAACAATCAGATTTTGCAGTTAGGATGCTGGACACACACATCATCACATTAGGTTATCAAAGAGCTGTCCAGGGTACTTACTGCTCTTGTGCATTCAACTTCTTCCACCACATGCAACTTCTTAGACTTCTTGTTTGCTGCGGATGATATCTCTTTGACAACCCTCTTCAGGCCAGTATTGCCAGATCCTCCCAATGCAGATGTGATTGTCGGCTCCTGCACCTCTGGGACACTTGTACCTTGCAAGGCTCCTGGATCTGAGTAGGCTTGAACTGTTGCTCCCCCCGATCCAGATGTTATTGTTGGTTCCTGCACCTCTGGGATGCTTGTAGTTTGTGAAACCCCTACATCTGACGAGGTGGGGCCTGCACTACCCGTTGTCCCACTTGAATGATGGCTGGTATCCTGGTCTTTGGGTTCAGTTCCACAATATGTAGCTTTCCCTGCAGATGCTGCAACTACTTGAACCTCCTTCCTAGACACCGAGCTTGCCATTGGTGACAGCGAATCCACTCCCACGTTTGGTGATTGGTGGCTTCCTGTAGCTGCTCCAAATTGCATCTCAAGTTCATTTTGAGTTTGCAAGGATCCATCTCTGCGAGGTTGTGAGGCACAAGTTTGCCCTCGTGTGGTCAACTCTGTGATTGAAGAGCTGGTTGACATGCTTGCTTCCAAATTCACAAGTCTTCCTTGTTGTGATTTGAAGCGCATCAAGTTGGAGGGCAGGATTGATGTCATGTTCAAACTTTGCAAGTTGGCTTTCATCAGAGCTGCTGGCCGTGCAAAGACAGGAAAATTCATAGCTCCTGATTTTTCAACCAGTGGATTATTAGATGGCAAGTTGTTGAAAGTAGCTGCTGCAACTGGCTTTGATTTTGGTGGAAGCATAGGGACCAAGAGGGACCCAGACATGGGTGAGGAGTTTCTTAAGGGATTTTCAGTTTCAGTGATGCCTTGATTAAGGCTTGGGGATGAACTAGAAGTAATAACAGGAGGTTGCCTTGTACCCAATGGTTGCAGTGTTCGCACTTGGCTGAAGGCCTCTACTCCAGCACCCTGGCGTATCAAACCTGCTGCCCGACAGGCCCCTAATGTCATTGCCATGTCTGCATTTACATCCCTGGTTGCCAGAGCAGAATTCCCAGTATTCCCAGAAATTCCACTTGGTTGCATACGTGCAGTTCGTCCGATCATACCCTGCCCAGAAAATGCATCTGCAAAAACCTGTATGTTGGTGACGGGAAGCTCACCAAACAAGTCCACACCATAATTCTGATCCAAAGAATCCTCAGGTGGATCCTGCAACCAAGAGATCATCTCATCATCTTGGATGTTGATGATTGGCAATGCCTGGTCTCCAGCAGTTGCCAAAGAAGGTTCATTCACCAGCATCCCTGGCAACTTTGATGGCAACCCAGTATCCTCCATCCCATGTCCAATGCCCCAGTTAGTTGAGTAATTCACCTGCAACTCTGAATTACAGCCTTCACTAGTTGGACATTGCATATCAAAATGCCCATTTTCTGCATCTCCATTTTCCATCCAAGCCAACTCCAGACTGTCTTGGTCTGGCCTGCACCATAAGACAAAAAAATATAGACATCAAAGAGGACACCAGTTCATCTATTGTTTCAAAAAGTTGGCAAACAAGATTGAGAAAACAGAGACAAGTATGCCATTAAGATCTGCCAGCAAGCATGACTTCATGAGCATTCTGGTTTCACCCTTGGCACTACCACCTTCTTCAGAGAGACTGAGAAACCTTTCCACCAGCAATAACTGGGTAAAAATGTTCATTTGAAATTTGCCCTGATGCTATTAACCCCCCCAGAAGTTGTAACAATTTGGATGGATAGTTGACCTCTGCAATTCCCTCTGACACATAGCATCTCACATTGCAGGCACTTCTTGAGAGTGATGACAGGAACATGAGCACTAACCACAAAACTTTGGACTGCTGCTTCCCAAGAAGAGCACACATGTATTCACAACCAAAAATTTTTAACAGAAGAAGGCTCGGTGAATAAAAATTATTGTATGACTTACACAGAGGCCAAATCAGGGAGGTGAGCTTTTTGGTGGCGGATGGAGTCGCCTCTCCCTTTGGGAGCTAGTTGTGGAAAATCATTTGCTGGTGTCACAGCATTGAGCATTCCACCACTGCGGGTACCCCATTCTGGAACACAAAAACTCATACTCTGCAAAAAAAAGAGAAAACAAATTTGGAAGACTTAAGACTCATAACCTGAGAAGCTTAAAAATCATAATGCACATGCATGCTGCTTAGGCCAAGGAATAGAACCAAAATTGGCACTACAGATCACTGCCAAATTCATTGCCAGTATTTTTGACAACGTCAATTGTGAAGAAAAGTTCACTCCTGGTGGTTAGGAAAATTCATTTGGCTTCCAGGGGAAAAACAAAAGGAAAGAAAAATCACTCCACAATACACTAATAAATCATGTTATCTGAAGAAAAACTCTTGCACCACATCCATGCGAAAAAAGAAATAAAATCCATGTGACAAGAATTATAGTTGAAGAACAACATGTACCAGCTGAAGAAATTAATTACTGTAGAATTGGAAATGTTTTCCAAAAACCCAGAAAGAAAAATTTAACATTAAGGTAAGCCAGATTTCCATGGGAGGAGCTTGAGGAGTAGGAGGAGGAGGAGGTCATGCACACCTTGGTTGAACGTTTTTTCTCCTGTCTTGCTGCAGTGCCCTCTTTTGACCAGTGCCTGTGCTGTTGCAGAACCTTCAAACTCCCAGATTCATGCAGTCTACATGGTTGGGCACTATATATTTTCCTCTTGTCCCTGTTCTTTGCCTCCTACTACAGTGCTCTTCACTATCCTAATCTGAAGCTGAACTCTCCCACATATATCCACAAGTCACAATCTCTTTCTGTCTCTCACTGGAGGGAGATAAAAAAAAACCTCCAGACTTTTGCCACCAACCCTTGAAGTGTCTTCCTGAATTTTGATGAAAGAGAAAAAAGAGGCTCTGTTTTCAGAAGCTCACCAAATTCCTCATCTGTAGAATATTTATTGCAAGGCTTGGCTCAACTTGGGTAATTTTCCTTGTGCTCTCACTCATGAGCTCTCAACCTCACCATGACAGGTCTTTGAAAAGGCTCAAACTTGAATGAGTGAATTGGACTCCCTTCGAAATCCCTCAAGAAAATCTTGTTACTTACCGGACGTGCTAGTCTGGGGAGTTGGTCGCTTTGTTGATACTATTGCCTTGCATGCACCCGTACTACACAGGGACCCAACAGCCCAAGAGAAAGAATGAACACTCAGTGAGCAGCAGCTCTCTTTTAGAGGGTCCAGGAGGACTCGGGATGATCCTCCTGCAGCAGGAAGGAGAAGTAGAGCATTACAGCATTGAGATTCTTGACACAAACCGCTGGCTGATCAAAATCCCAACTTCATTCAGAATTGAACAAGCTTCTTCTTCGACGATGATTAGTTCTTGCACCGCTGCTGCTGCTGCTGCACAAATCCTCAAAACTTCTTTATAGATCCTCCGGGCTTCCCTTCTTCCACGTAGGTTTTTCGCCAATGGACGTAGCTCGAGGAACTCAGATGGCTAACCGACAAGCTCTATACTGCAATATACTACCGCTTCGCCCAACCCACACACAAACGTGAGATCTCTCCTCACATGAAGGCCAGGAAAAAAGGAAAAAAAAAGAAAAACGCCTGGATCATTCAAACCGCCTCCACCTTCATCGCAACCAAGTTTCGCTCGAGATCATCGTGGACCAAGATCATTAAGGACTGCAGCAAGTCTACAGCATGTTCAAAAACACCACAACAACATCCCTGAGAAAAACTCCAAAAATGCCATGTAAGAGAACATATCCGTCACCACCACAAATCT
>Ga0116229_10003128_pt1 | contig 27188 bp, 21 predicted proteins | sample S1TSphgellanicum_3_FD_87313 | JGI IMG/M metagenome (GOLD analysis project Ga0116229, IMG submission 87313) | Host-associated microbial communities from peat moss isolated from Minnesota, USA - S1T2_Fc - Sphagnum magellanicum MG | ecosystem: Host-associated > Plants > Peat moss > Unclassified... | reverse complement strand
TTTTTTTGGAAACAGAGAATTTTCCAGGATGATCTTTTTTTTAAAGAATTCTTGTCTCAGAGGAAAGGAGGAGATATGTTTTCTTCCAAACTTGTGAAGGAGCATCCTACTTACATGAAAATAATGTGGATTTCATTCTTTAGATTTTCCAAGTATCACACAAAAATTGCATTCTCTATTTGGTACTGGAACCTCTACAACCTCCAAATCTCATATGGGTTGTTAGTTGGGGATTATGTATGTGACTCTAGTACCACTCACCAGTGTACCATCATCCATTGGAAACCCTGTTAGGATGAATTGTGGATGAATGGCAACTAAGTTTTTTTCCAATTTGGTAACCTATCTGTAAACCCACCTATTTCCTTCTCACACTACCTCTGTAAGTGGGTAAAATATCATATGTAAGTAGCAATAATCATATGCAAAGAAAAAAAAAAACCCTGTATAAAAAAATCAAGGACCGAACCCATCTATCAAAAGTACAAGGCAAAAGGAGGGCACGAGTAAAAGACAACCCAAAGAAAAAACAAAAACAAACAAAGTATTAAGCACCTCCAATACCCATCCCATGCAAGAATCTCAATGCTCGGATTGGTTATCAAGTCACAAGTTATGACCCATTAGTGATTGTAGAGAGTGTCTTGTTAACAGGGCAGCACAATCCATTGGATGAGCGCTCCCCAGTTATATCATGTATCTTCCTACCATTTGACATTTGTGTTAGTACCGACCAAATTCCTTTTTCACATTCCTGGTTGCTAGTTGGTTGAACGTCATAACACACACTTCTTTTGTGTCCTGTAACCCAGAAGCTTGGTACTGACATACAATCAGATATGTTTGATGGCCAGCTTGAGCAGGCTGGTTATCGTGGATAAGTCAGTCTCTCAGTGCTCACACACTTCTTCAATAGCCTACATATATATACATGCTCTGGCTGGTAACTAGTCCATAATAACCTTTGATCTTTGTTTCATCAGCAACCTACTAGTTAGTACGAAGGTACCACCTTGGGCCAACTCTCATTGGTCCAATGTTTCCATAACCTTTTGTTGCTTGGATGAAAAATTGATAATCGCACTCTACATGGATGAAAAAAGGGCATCTTGATCCTCCACACAAGGAATGCTGATGTTCGGTAACTGGCTTGAGTGCATGCGTAGGTGTGTACTGGTCTTACTTTGATTTCCATCTTTTACTAATTTTCTGCCCGGTGCCCGCCGGAGTGGTTAGTCTCTGCCGCAATACTCTGGTCAACGCTGGTCCGTTGCCAGCCTGTCCCAGCCTGGCGTTCATAACGTGGGAACTCGCCGCAATCCCTTGTTCCCATGTATTCATTCCCATGTTCGCAGGCTGGCTATCCACAAGGGCACGGAAACTACGTAATATTATTCTCTGTCGTAAACTACCGGCGCTTGGATGACAGGGTGCCGCCAATGTGGACGAAAAAATGCATCGTTGAGGGATGATGACTTGCGGCGAGCGTAGAATGGCCCCCCCCAACCCTTTTTCCGAAGAGGAATGAGAACAGCGAAATATGCGGCGGAATTGTCGTCTTCTCCGTTCCCCCTGGCCCTCTCGGCCGCCTGGTCCGCTCTGCGTTTGCACTGTATTGTTGTGCGCTGCGCGCAGTGGTTTTGCGTTTGTGATTAGATGATTTTCAAAGAGTCCACGAACATCGTCCTTTTGATGTAAGAAGAATTTCAAATACATGTTCGATTGTTTCGATTTCTTTTGCGGGAAAAAAAAAACGCTCTTGTGTCTTTGCTTTTTGCACCGAAAGGCGTTAGCGTGCAACGCGAGCGAGCTGAATTTTCGACTTGCGTATTTTAATTTCTAGGATTTATTTTTTTTGGCTCCCGCGCGCTTCGCTTCTCACACTGGTACTTTTCCTTCAGTAATTGCGGTTTTTCGTCTTTTTCTATTTCCGTTTGTTTTCTTCTTTATTTCTTTCTTTCATTGAAAATCAGCTTCTGAGATCGGCAACTGCAAGAGGTAAGTTTCTTTACCTTGTAGCTCTTGTTTCTACAACAGTAGCAAAGTTCTTGTTACGAGTCGTCAGTGATAGTCTGCGCGTATTGCAGTTGACTCTGTTTCGTAGTGTTGTTTGCAGTGATTGTCCGAGGCGGCTTTCACTTTTAGTTCTGTAGTGTTTTTGTCTTCAGTTTCTGCATGACTCAACTTAGCTGAGGCATTCCTATCTTCCGGTCAATAAATGCAATTTCTCGCTCGCTACAACTCATCATTCAAGCTCCATTCTGCAAGCGTATATCCTTTTGATATGAATATGTGAATCTGTCGCAGCAGAAGTTATCTACAGTCTCTTACATTTTGGGCCTACATTTGTGATTGCACAGGCAAGATATGCTATGGTGGACAAGCAGATTGCAATAGTGAATCAAAGAAATAAAATAAAATCAGGAACAATCTCTCATTGGCAGTGCGACAACACACACCTTAATGATAGTCAAGTAGTGCTCTCTTTCCCCCAAGGCATTGGCGGTGAAGATCTCTGTAAGCAAGCAAATTTCAACATGTAGTGGAATGACTGTTGATCAGCAGGAGCCTTAGAGAAGCTGAGAACAAGGGAAGGAGGCATCTCACCAAAGTTATTTTAAGTGGCCAGAAGGAGGGAGGAAGCAGAATACCTAGTTGGTCAGGCAGAAAATATTGTTTGCAAAATTTTCTTTTCAACAGTAAATTTGATTAGGGTTTAGGTGTGTAGCCTGAGCAGATTCCAGTTGAGCCAGAAACTGAGGGTTTCCAAAGAGATGACGACACTTCAAGAGATAGGTGTGTCTGCCCTCTTCAACATTGGTATCACAAGTGTGTTTCTCCTAGGGTTTATTGTATTCAGTGTGCAGCCAATCAACGATCGCGTGTATTATCCCAAATTGTATATTAAAGGCATTCGAAAGCGTAGACCATATGGTCCACCCCAGCTGAAACATAGAGGTGTATATTTCAACATGGACATATACCAATATCTCAGGGTTTTCCACTGGGCAAGATCAGCACTTCGGAAGACTGAAGAGGAGATTATCCAGCATGCAGGCTTGGATTCTGCAGTCTATCTCCACATCTATTTGGTTGGGTGAGCATCCATCAATTTTCACTTTAATGGACAAGAGTTTTTTTTGCATGGTTCTTCACCTTGACAACCCCCTGCTGACCCTCCTCCCCCCTCCCCCCCAACAACCCCCAGTCCTATCCTCACCCTCATTCTCAACCCAGTTGGATGATCCTCTTTTACTTTCATCCACTCTTGTGTGCTCTAAATCCTCTTCATATTAGCTGTCTTAAGTTTGGTGAGGGGAGGGGAAGTGAAGGTTAGGGTAGGAGGAAAGGTGGTCCATTGTTGATTCTATTCAGTTGGGTGATCTAGCATCAGAAGTGTAGTGATGACTCAGGTGCTGGCCACATTCTTTAAAATTTGATATGCAGTCTCTTGAATATGCATCTTCAGGTACTCATATAGAAAATGGAAGGGAAGCTAATGATGGGGAGCTGTTCTGAATCTGGCAGGTTGAAGATATTTGTTCCTGTGATGATTCTGGGCTTTGCAATCCTGGTCCCTATAAATGTAGGAGGAGGAGCCTCAGTTAACTCAGATTGGGTAGACAGCAGCATTGACAGGCTTTCCATGTCAAATGTGGCTAAGCGGTCAATGAGGTGCGTCTACACTATTCTGCTGTGGAGTACTTGCTTGTGCATTATCTGGATAGTGTTTGCTATCATCCAGGATGATAGAGTTTGGAGGTCCTAACTCTGAGCTAAGGTTTTGTTTATTTCTCATGAGTTTCATCTGGCAATCCATAAGTTAAGTTTTATTGTTAACAAGAGTGGTCTAGAAAATCAACTGCAGTTGTTTGGTAAATGGCAGATTAATTTTGGTTCTTGTGATCTGCTTGGTTCAGGCTTTGGGCGCACTTGGTAATGTCTTACGTGTTCACAGCTTGGGCCTGTTTCATTCTCTTCATGGAGTACAAGAGTATTGTAGCTTTGCGCCTTTCTTTTCTTAAAAGTGAAAAGCGACGGCCTGACCAATTTACAGTAGGTTTCCACCCCTTCTAGCCAAATTGGGGACCGATGTCATGTTTCACTACTTTAAGATGACAGTTGTTTTGTACTGGCTGAACAAATCTGAGCTGTCCATCAAGCCAATCAATGTAGGGTGTTTATTTCTTCCTGCTATGAGGGTGAACTGGATTGGATAAATGTGTCAGAAAAATGTAACAAAGGCAGAGGTACAGTTCCAGAGCATTGTCTAGTAATCATGGGCCAGCTGAGAGACATGATCCTAAGAGCAGTCCAGATATGACAAAGTCAAATGGTGAAGTTGTAGAGGGATCAGGTTTGCCCAGCAATGCAACCAGTTCTGAACTGAGATAATTCCTTTTTCTGGAGCCATGGGATTTGCAACTCTGACCCATAGCTGTCACTCTTATAACCAAACTGTGCACTAATGTCATTTTCACTAATTTAATATGATATGTGCTTTCTACTGACTGAATGAATCTGTGCTTGATAGCAAGCCAATCAGTGTAGGGATTTCTCTCTCATGGCAACCAGTGATGTGATGCTTGATTATGGTGAAGGTAGAGAATGAGCTCTCTGTAAATGCTTGCTGACTGGGTCTGGTGTGAAGCCTGCTTGTTGTGAGGATCCTGAGTCACAGGAGAACTGATAAAGAGGGCTGTGCAAATTTGGCTGGTTGCAGGTGATGGTTCGCCAGGTCCCAGATGTGGGGAAAGAACCCATCAGTACTCGCGTTGAGAGCTACTTCCTTAAGAACCATCCAGATTCTTACCTTACACATCAAGTATGTAGTTTTGCAACTTTCTTTGGCTTTTCCAAGTCATGTAGGCTTAGGAGAGTCCATACTGTCATATGAGTGACGAGTTTGAAAAAGGTGGCTCTGTGAGAAATATCTCCTGCATCTTTAGGATGCCAAGGAAGTCTGTAGCAATGTTGCCTTTCTTCTTGGTTATATTTAATATTATGTTTCCCAGTGGGGTTCAGAGCTAGCGGGATTTTTGATAACAGCAATATGAACCTAAGATGGAAGGTATCTTCAGTTCTGGAATGGGGCTAAAGCTGTATTATTAGAGAGGAGAGGGTGTTAGGTGATCATTGAGCTGCAAGAGACAAATCAAGACTAAACTAGGATATTGGAGATGGACAGATGGCATACAATGCAACCAAACTTCATGCAACAGTAAAGAAGAGGGATGCAGCACAGAACTGGTTGGTTTACTTTCAAGTCAAGCATTCACGTACTCCATCTACAAGGCCAACCACAAAGGTACTTATGCATTCTGTTGGATACTCTTCAACTACTTGTTTTGCAGACCTCTCTCTGCTCTTTTGCTCAGATGTTTGTTGGTTACAGGAGAAAATTACAGTCAAATGAACTTTAGCTTAAAATGTTGGATGAGGATAAATTTGGCATTCTGATCAGTTGCACATTGTGAGCCAACATCATGGCTGATTTTTCCTGTTACTTCTGGAAACATGAGAGAAATTCCATCCACAAGTGTTCATATTGTAGTATGCCAACTAAATTTAGTGGTTTCCTGTGGTCATCCCACCAATACATTATGATGGCAATGAAGATCAGGCCTAATACGACCAATGCAACAATTTTGAGCTAAATAAGGATGGTGAAGTTTAGGCAGCCTGGTACGTGTGGAGCATATCACACAGTCAAATACACATTGAATGTACCACACTGTTTCACAGAAATGTAACACTTTCTGTCCTGTGTGTGAGATGCTGTGCAGACAGGCTTTTGTGGACTTTTTGGTCAGCAAGTGGATGCCATTGAATACTACACAACACAAATTGAAAAATTAACAGAACAGGTAACAGGTCCACAGTCTGTGTATGGGCCTGCCTCCTTGTTTCTCATATCTTTAGGATCAAGGCTGGTGAGTGTCAAAACACTATCTTTTGTCTCTTATGTCTTGAGAGTCCAATTTGGATAAACACTTATTACTCACAGTTCAGCAAGCTATATGACATCCAACAAAGAAATTAGCAATTGGGGCAGGAGTCAGGTAGATGGGGTACATTTTCCCCAACCTCTAAACTCAAGGGTGACCCCAGGGTCATATTCCTAGAATCTATGCTTCATACTGCTCTTCTTGCTCCTACCCCTCTTCTTCATTATCCTACTGCTGTTCCTGTAGAGGAGCAGTAGAGCTTCCTCTCCACCTAGGATCCCTGATCAGAAGATGGGTAGGAAGTTTAGGTTTTTTTCTTGACCCTCAGGGTCACAGGGTGGCTCAGGGTGTAACCCACCTACCTGAATCCTGCTGCAATTGGACTATCTGCTAGAAGCTTAAGAAATATAAAAACATTTTGCAAATTGCACAACAGAGCAAGGTATAGAGAGCACATAATCGCAAGTAGAAAAAGATGTATACTCTGGACATCACTTGTCCATATGCTGATAGTTATGTGACCCAACAGAACTATCTTCTCTTAGTTATCCTCTCTGTAGAACAAAGCTGACCACCTACAATGAGACAATCCTGAGAAATAGAATCATTTGGAAGGGTTGTAACTAGGTCTTCAATCTCTGCAATCACTTTCTTCTTGAACTGAGATTCTGTTTTCCATTCACTCCAGGCAGAGGCTGAGCGTGAACAGATCATGCAAGATCCAAAAGCTACAATGCCAGCTGCTTTTGTTTCTTTCAAGACTCGGTGGGGAGCTGCTGTATGTGCCCAGACACAGCAGAATCAAGACCCAACAATATGGCTCACTGACTGGGCACCTGAACCAAGAGATGTTGTCTGGGCAAATTTGGCCATTCCCCATGTTGAGCTTGGGTTTCGTAGTCTGGCAATGAGTGTGGTGGTTTTCCTGCTCGTGTTTTTTTACATGATCCCTATTGTAACTGTGCAGTCATTGGCAAATCTTCAGGGAATCCAAAAAATATCTCCCTCACTTGATGGGTTTGTCCGAAAGTGAGTATCCAGAGTCTCCCTCTCTCTAATCTCCATGCTGCAATGATTGAAATGCTGGCTCAAACTTTAGAACATTTCTCCTGCAAAAAGATTGTAAGGTCGGAGTCTATCAATGAAGCCACCAAATTCCATCTCTGGATGTAGTTACTAGCTGAAGAATCATGTGGGTTTGACATGCTTCACCTATTTTTTTGTCTGCCAATGCAAGACATATGGTGTCAGAGAAAGATATCTAAGCATGGGTCTTTTGTGGGTTTGAAGCATGCAGGCGCTTTGTCTCATTGTTTGTCCAGGGTTTCCTACCTGGCCTTATCCTCAAAGCTTTTTTATGGCTGCTCCCAAGAATTCTTATGGTAGTATCAAAGGTTGAGGGTCACCTGGCTATTTCAAAGCTTGAAAGAAGGGCGGCAGCAAAGTTTTACTATTTTATGGTGGTGAATGTTTTCTTCGGCAGCATCTTGAGTGGGTCTGCCTTTCAGCAGCTCAAAACCTTTGTTTCTTCAACAACAGCTCTTGGGTGTGTGGTCTGGCTCTCTGATGTTGTTGTATGATGTCATATTCATGTCTCTGTTAGTCATTTTGCACATCTTTGATGGATAATTGCTAGGGTGTTCTCCTATGTACATGTGAAGACTAGCTTTCAACTTCTTGTGACCAGGACAGTGTCTGTAATTGATATGTAGTGCACACCTCTGTAGAAAGCCTTTCTCCAATTGTCCAAGAGCAACTATGTAACTGCATCAATTTAGATGGGCATCTTGAGACAATCCCTTGAGCTCCAAGCCTTGAGGGATCTGCAACTTTTCATTGACATATCCTTCAGACAGAACCTAGTAGGAAAAACCCCACCAGTGGAGTGCACTTCCACCAAAAAATGTTTTGCTCTGGTGTTCTCTTGTCAGAGCTCTCCTATACTCCTGGACAGTAGAGACAGTTGAATAAATACTAACTGATATGTTTCCCATGATGTTGACAGTTTTGTGCAAGCACTTGCAAAATCCATTCCTCAGAGGGCAAATTTCTTCATCACTTATATTATGTTAGATGCTTGGTCGATTCCGGCTGGGGAACTTCTGCGTTTTTGGCCATTGATCATGTACCACATAAGAAACTTTTTCTTTGTCAAAACAGAGAGAGACAGATTGCGGGCAACTTCCCCGGGCACAATCAGTCTGGATGAATCACTTCCCCAGCTGGAGCTTTACTTCTTGATGGGTCTTGTGTACTCAGTGATATCTCCAGTTATTATGCCTTTTATTGTTCTGTTCTTTGGCTTTGGGTTTGTTGTTTATCGCCATCAGGTGAGTGACTCAATTTTTCATGCTTATTTGCTATCCCTTCTTAGCATTGAGCACCTGTGTGCATCTAAATTGTTTAGATTACCTAGTTGCTCTTACATGTTGATTTACTTTGTGTTGTCAAATACTATGCATCTCATGTGTCAACCAAAGCGACTGTAGTCTTTCTTGCTATTTGCTTCTAGAGGGTAGAGTGTAACCAAAAATCATGGATTCAGGCTCAGATCTAACAAGTTTCAGTTTACATAACCAGGAAACTGTTTGCCCCTGTTCTGGCCTTCATCCACATGAAGTTCACACCTCCAGTCCATATGCCCGTCCATTAAAACACAACAAATTATAGAGACACTGCAAATTACTTGATACAGACTATGAATGTTCTTATTAGATTGTTCTTATCTGAGCAAATGGATGGGGTGTGGCTGGATGGGAATTTCAGATCTACAATGTTTATGACCCTACATATGAGAGTGCAGGAGCATTCTGGCCACATGTGCATGGCCGCATCATAGCAGCACTGATATTAGAGCATCTCACTTTGATTGGAATGTTCCTTGTGCAAGGTCCTGTATCTTTTGTGAAAGTAAATACAGGGACCACTGTTAAAAGAAAAGTTCTGGGATATTTGAGTCAAGCTTGCTCCTCTGCACCATTTATTATCGCACTTCCAATTTTGACACTTTACTTTCATGCTTACTGCAAAAGCCGATTTGAGCCTGCATTTAAGCATTATCCCCTAGAGGTGAGAAAAGATGTGCATTTATGTCTATCTCTATAGAGATACAAGCCTTTGTTCTCTATTGGCCTTTGTTCTCTTTTGGTACAGCTAAAGATCTCAAAATCACTCACTGATTGTGCATGGATGTGAAATACCCTGCATGTTGGACAGGATGCCATGGAGAAAGACACTGTGGAGAAAGAAAAAGAACCAGACTTGAACCTAGCAGTGTTTTTGCGAAATGCTTACAAAAACCCAGATTTCTCAGACGAGAAGGAAGGTGGTGCAGACCTTGAGAAGGGCCAGGAGCAGGAGGAGGACATTGAAGACAGTAAGATTCCTTTGCAAGGCTCTTTACCAAGACATACAGATGAAGAAGAGTATGTTGATCTCGAAGATGATGATGATATCAGTGATGATGAAGATGACTCTCCACTCACTTTTAGGTGGGGAGCATTCTATCAGGCTCAGAAAGAGGAAGAAGGCAACCAAATGAAATCAAGTCTTTCTCGTGAAGCATCTAATTCAGAATCTGTTGGATCTCCTTTGACATTTAAGCATGGATGGTTCTACGATGGTCCTGATGCTGAGGTTTCCTCCAGGAAGATTCTTTGTAGGATTAGCACATTATGCTCCAGTGATAGAGCTTTGGACCTAGAATCTCCTGGCTCTCCATTAATTTTCAGAAGGGGAACATTCTATCAAAGTGATGAAGAAGGGGACTCTGTGAATAGAGGCTTTTCTCGTTCAAGCACATTGGGCTCTGTCACTGAATCCTTAGAGGAAAATCCTAGCCCTCCTCTAGTTTTCAGGCGAGGCACATTCTATCAGGATGATGATACAGATGAAGAAAGCAAAGGTTCCTTAAGGAGATACTATTCAAGTAGGGATACTTTTGGGGCAGGCAATGAATCTCCTGGCTCTAGTAGATTGCAAGTGTTCTATGATGACAGTCATGAAGACGAATTGGGGAGTGGAACTATTGCATGGTATGGGGGCAGTTTAAAAGGTTGTCTGTCACGTGCAAGTACAATGGGCAGTGCTAGTGGACATTCAGATTCAGAATCAATTGGCTCTCCGTTGATTTTTAGGCGGGGTTTTTTCTATGAGGATTATGATGAAGATGAAGGTGGCATAGCTCAAACTTCCGGAGACTCCACAAAACAAGACCACTCAAAGTCCAGCTTTTTCTTCAATGCCAAGGAAAATTCAGGTTCAGAGTCACCAGGGTCTCCACTGATATTCCGGTGGGGAACATTTTATGCTGAAAAGTACGAAGATGAAGGAAAAGATGTTGGTTCAACATCTATAGGTGACTCCCAAGGTGCAAACTTGAAATTCAGGAAGGGATGGTTTTATGAAGATGATGTTAGAAGTGCCAAAGGAGGCAGAGCTCCATCACCTTTGGAGGGCACAAAACCTCTCTCCCGTGCAAGGACAATTGGTGCCTTAAGAGAGATTTCAGACTCCAAATCTCATTCAGCTTTGAAAGGAGTTTTCTCTCGTGCCAGAACTATAGGCACTGTTAGAGAAGTATCTCAAAGGAGACCTTCCAGCCCTCGACTGATACCTGAGCAGGGAAACTTAAATGACAACCGAAATATTGTGTATCTGCAGATTCCTGAGCAGAGTAAGCTGAATGAGGAGAACAGCAAGGACAAAGAGAGAGAGGAAGTTTGGTCACACCTTGTGGGAAAAGCCAAGAAATCAAAGCTCTCTCGTGCAAAGACATTGGACACAGTTAGAGAAGTCTCTGAGTTAGAACTTTCTTCTTCTGATGATCCAAAATTCTCTCGGGCTAAGACACTGGGTGCTATTCTTAAACACGGTGATGACACCGAATCCCCTGGCTCTCACCTGATTCCTAAGCAGGGGCAATCATCAAAGCAGGTTCACAAGGACAAAGAAGGTGATAGTGTTCTTGCACCAGTGAAGAGCACAAGAAAAGGGATTTTTGGTCATTCCAGGACAGTGGCTATGATAAACAAAGCTTCTGGCTTGGAAAAACCAACTTTCTCCCGTGCCAATACTCTGAGCTCTCTGTTCAGGAAAAGTCCTGACCCAGACTCTCTCGACCCTCCTAAGCAGGCACAGATGGATGAAGAGCAACACAGTGAAAGGGATGGGGATCAAATGCTCTTGGGAGGGCCAGCAATGCAGACTTTCCCTCTTACTGAATTGCAAGAAACATCAAGCAACAGTGCAGGCTTAGAGTCTGAAAGTTCTCCCCTAATTTAGGTGCAAGGAGATCCTTAAGGTCATTGGGTCAAACCTCATCCTTATTCTTGTTTTCCATCCATTGCTACTTAGCTGATTTTCAGTTGAAGCAAACATGGATCAGGGATTGTCCAAAATGAATTGCTACACCAAGTGCAGTTTCTGCTCCTCTCAACAACCAAGCTTCTATAATTAAAGTCCCTTTAGGTAAGCAGCCCAGTATGACAGCAATGTCAAGCTGCCTAGATGTCAAGTGGCAGTTCACCATATAATTGATCAGAACCTAGGGTCTGTCAAAGTGGAGCTACAGAAGACATGCAGGTGTTACATTCCCAGTTTTCTGACAAAGTCCTTAACCCACAGGTTCCCTCCCCAATGGAAACAGTTGTGTTCCCTGGTAATGCTGGATATGAAAGTTCACCACAGAGTTGGATATAACTGCAGGGGCAGTCATACCATTGGGTGAACTGTTTCCAGGGTCCTCATCAGTAGCACTTGTAAGTGAGCTTGACAATCCAATTTGCATTCGGATAGTTAATCTGAACCTCTAGGCTTGGAACTATGTATGTGGTCCACTTTGGTGGTACGCTCTTAGATTGTTTTTCTAGTGCAATGAAGAGTGATGCCATGCTCATTTGGAATGGAGATGTTTAAAATATGTGACCAAGGTAGTTTTGGAAGCTGGTGGTAACAGGGATGTCAGAGTTGAGCTCAAACATATTATCTTTTGGTGTGTAGCCAAGTGAATGTCAGCTTTGAAGTTGTCTTTGTGCAATTCACTAGTGTCTTATCTTTCTGATGGCCCTCTGAATTTGTGTATTTTGCATCTAAATGACAGAGGCTCACTGGATGGAGAAAATGATCATCTTCATCTTCATCCTATCAAAAGCAATTCGTAGATAGCAGTAGCCTTTTGGATCTGTAAGCAGAGTGGGTTCCCTATCAGTTCCCTTCAGTCTATACCCATGGCTAATGATGTGAATACCCTCAAAACCACTCTTGGTTTATGTTGTTTTGGATCCCTTGTGGTAATACTGTGTAGTGCAAGACAACTAATTGAACTGTTGTAGAAATGTGTTTGTTGTTTAGCATGATAGAGCAAAGACAAATGTTGAGATAGCTCTTTGATTGAGTAGGGTTCCATACTAGAATTGACTCAGGTCCAGTGTACAACTTTCTCAATCAGAAGTTTTACCCATTGTTTCCAGGTGCTGGTTTTGCACTTGGCATATAAAAAACAGGAGATCTCAAACAGACCAAAACCTTCAGAAGCTGGTGGAGGTACACATGAATTTCATTGATCTATCTAGGGTTATGATGAAACAAAAAGAGTAACTTGAAGCCGACAGCTTTGCTCTTGTTTTACAGTAGATATAGCTAAGTTCAAAAGCTATCTGTCATCAGTTTGTTGAAAACACAACGAAGCTGGTGAGTCAAGAAATGATGAAATCTCCTGTCCTTGAAACTGCTACACAGGAGATTTTATGTCAAATCATGTGTGCATGTCACTTTGCTCATGTCAAATTGTGAATGCTGAACACTTTGCTCAGACTTGTGGGAGTTACCGAATTTGAAGTTATTGCAATTCCATCTGGACAAATAGGGCCATAGCATTAAAAGCACCTGCACATCATTTTAAATATAGTTGAAACTGTTGTGCATCCCCACCCAGAAACACAAAAATATGACATATAAAGTGAGTGACCATTTAAACCTTGGCACTTGGGCCAATCAAAAGCAGCACTTTATACCAATGCCTTTGATGGTCATTGTATCTTTGTCGCATCTATTGACCCAAAGCGTGTTTAACACAATTTGGCAATTGTCATGATCAATGTATCTTTGTGATATTTATTAGTCCAAAGAAAGTTTAGCACAATCTTATTGTAGATTTCATCCAAAATTTAATATGGAGACGCTTCTATTGTTGTGCAATGGAGATGTTTTTAAGGCATGTCAAAAACCTCAATGGTTTCACAATAGAAAGGAAATGAATTTGACCAATTGTGTGATAACCAAGCAAATGGATTAGCAAAGTTACATTGGAGTTTTAAACAAATCGTGTAGCATTATAAATGGATGCAGAAGTTATAATGGGATTTCATCCAATTATCTGAAAAACATATGTACATTGTCAAGTCACATGGAATTTGGACAATTGTAGGGTAGTGGGTTGAAGTGGAATGGGTGGAAATTTTCCAAATCATGAATTGTGGGTACAATATTTATGGATGTGAAGGGATGCAGTGGAATTGGATGAATGATATAACATTATAGGACATAATTGTAAAGTGATGTAGAACCAAACCAAAATGTGTAATAAGTGTTGTCCTAACAAAGCTCCCCATTGTGAAAGGTGCACTAGATGACAATATCAATTTGCAAATGTGAAACGAAATCCATGAAGATTGCCTCATGGGAAGAACATTGTGAGAAATTGGTTCGCTAGAAATATGAAAGAAAGAAAAGGATTATATGGCTAGTTATAGTTAAGGCAAATTGAAATGGAATTCAATGCACATTTATGGATCATGTTTTCATCAAAGAAATGGTTATGGAAGCTTGCAACAAGATTCCAAAACACTATTGTGACATTGGAATAATGAATGCCAAACGTTCAATTTTTTAATTTCTCTAATATGGAATTTTTTTTGCTTTCAAAAAATCACATTTAAGTATTTACATTGAAAAAAACACATTTTCCCAAGTTTTTTCTGAATTTTTCACAAAATAATAAAAATTGATCGTAGACCATAATTTCCTTTGAAAAAGATTTTTTTTTCCCACACAATTTCATCATCTTTCATGACTTAAAAAGTTTGCATTCAAATTATCTAACGATGTCACACCAACTTTCTTTCTAACTCACAAATCAATGAAAATTACCACACCCAAAAAAATCATTTTCTAACACAAATTCATCATCTCACATGAACATTCTTTTTTAAAAACGAATAACACAAATGTGTGCCAAACCACATGGGCTTTGTGTTCCCCACATATGTATACACTATGGAAAAATTATAGATGCTTACATAGGCTACACAAGTAAAAGATTTGTGTTCTTGAAATGGTTTTGACATGCGTTCTTGAGATTCCCAACATCTGATCATTAAGTGTCAAGTTGCACCATTGGACAAACTCTTTTTTTTGTTTATCAACTATAATCACCAGGGTATAGCCCAAATTGTTGATTAAAAATTATTATTATTATTATTATTACAAATTTGTAAACATGAATGCAATGGCCTTTCAAGACCTTCTAGTTTTAACCTTTGAAAATTATTCCAAAATGTATGATTTCTTCAATCCACCATATGTTAAACAAATTTCTAAAAAACCATCATAAGCCTTCCTAAAAATGAAAAGCATTAAAAAAATCATGTTTCTTTTGTGTTCTTGAACAAAGGAACCCAAAGTTTTACTTTCTTGAAACTTTTTCATCAACTGCTCATTTGGAATATTTAAAGTTTAGATTTTTGTAAATCCAATTGAAGTTTCAAATTTTACACAACTTGGGTTTTGATCTAAAACTTCAAGTGAATTTTTTTTCTTTAAGTGAGTCCTATATTGTCCTAAAGTTGATTGGGTTTAAAAATTCAATGTGTACATTCCTAATGATACTAACCAAGGATGGGTTTGCCTTGAAGTTATTACAACATTTTAACTATTAGTTTACTAAAGTTAACTCAAAACAATTCAAGGTTCCCATTTTATCTATCTCACTAACCATATAGGATTTTTTCAGCCCTATACACAAGCATTGTCCATGAGCATTATGCATTTGTGCATATGTTTTACACTCAAGTTATAACCCTTGTTTGTATAAAGAAAAGATTTGTAAAATCACAAGAGCCACATGTGCCCACCTAGTTAGTCTTTAGGTAAGTCCTTACAATTCATATGACAAATCAAGATTGACAAATTGAAACTATTTACATTATTTACATTAAGAAAGATGGTCACCTCATAATTTACACAACCATTTCATGAATGTTGAATTCATGATTTGTCTCATGTTTATTAGGGGTTGCTCTTTGTAAAGTGAATCCCATTCAAGGAGGGGTAAAGTTAAACCTTTTTTATTTAGTGGAATTCTTGAAGAATCCAAGGGGAACAAGGGTCAACAAATGGGTTGCCCCTTCCTCCCAAAAATGCCATGAATATGCTAGCTATTACAAAAAAGTCTTCAAGTTGAGTTTGAACAAAAAGTAAGTAAAATTGCTTACCATTTTGAAAGGACTGCCATGTGACTGTTCCAACTTGAACAATGGAAATCGAGGTAGAACTTCAAACATGAGTCCTAGAATAATGACCATCAAATCTCAACAAACATGTCTCATGCCATAGAAATAATATAAGTAAAATACCTATAGTGTCTAATGGTTGGTTGGCAAAAGTAAAGCTAGAATAAACAAAAATGTTAAAATCCAAGTCTTCAATGATGTCCCCCAAAAAAAAGTTGAACCCAAATCAAGTTATCCATAAAAGTGTCAAAGATTTGGCAAACTTGTTGAAAAGTGCCCTAAGAAAATTGAACATTGTCATAGCCAACAAACAAATTGTGAGAGTATGTCCATTAACTAGAATTACATCCAAAGTCAAAACCCATTTGAACAAGTCATGAAATTTGTTAAAAGTCTTTTGTTTAAAATAAACTAGATTGACATAACCTTCCTAGGTCTAAAAGCATGCCAAATCCATTTAAGAATGGTGTCCAACTATCCCTCAATAAACTCACTAATAAGTAGTTATTTCATCCAAGTAATCAATTTAGGTCTCTCCTTCAAGTTGCTATTGCATCCTCACCTACCAACTTACTCAAAAGGAAAAATTCCTCATGTTATGTTTGTCTCACCAAGTCCATTCCCATGGTTCCCAAGGAAGCTTTTCAACAAAGCCTTTCAAATGTAGTCATATAACATGTATCACAACAAGTGTAACTAGTGTTTGAGCTTTCATGAACTTTTAATATAAAACTATACTAATATTGCAAGTTTAAAATAGATTTGCATGATGCCCATTCTAATATATTGAAAACATGTGAAATAATTTGAATGGAACCTAACAAAAATAACCTATTGGCCATAAGCACACTAAGCCCCTCATAAATTGTAATCACAAATATAATCTTTAATCTTTCTGCAATTAATGTTTTTGGTAATGTATGGACATCACATCTTGGATTATTTGTGCATGTTTTAAGTATATTTGATTAACTTTCAACTTAATCTAATTAAATTTTTTAAAAATCCAACAAAAAATGAAAAACTTGAATGTATGGAATATATTTGTGACAAAATAATACATGTTACAAAATTTGAAAAAATTGCATATATATTTCAAAACAAGCGTTGTGAGTGGAATTCTTGGGTGAATTTTTTTATGATATATGATATTGATATGCATGAATTAAATCTAGGACCATTTTGGATGAAATTCCATTCAAAAAATGTGTGTTTTTTGCATTTTTGAACAATAAATGCATAATAAAAAAATTAGGAAAAAAACCATTAGCATATCAAAAAGGAGGAGATTTTATAGATGGGCATTGCATTATTTTTTCAGTTTTTTTTTTTTGGTAATGTTTTATGAACCATAAACATGAGGCCTTATGGTTGTTGAAAAACTATAAGTTATATATTTATGTAAATTAATTTTATCCAATCCTCTTCATCTAACCGTTGGATCAAAATTAATTTTGACTCAAAATAAACTTTGAGTTCCAAAAGGTTTTCATGCAAATTATTATTATTTTTGCTTGTGTTTAGGATAGCCAAAGGATACCATCAAGATATTAACTTACTATGTACTATAATACTTGTTATACATCACCTTTTTTGGTGAAAAGTGGATCACCCTTAATGTGTTTTCACCCTATTCAAAAGCACACGTAAAGCATTGTAACTCTTGTTTTTTATTTGTTTCATTTTTTAAAGGACTAAAATGCCTTCAAAAGGACACAATAACATATAGTAATTATTCAAACCTTTACATAATAGTATAATGTGTCATGACTATAAAAATGAAATTCTTAGCCATTATGAAAATCATGATTCTTGAATCCATCAAATTTGATAACCATTGTTTCCCCAATCATGTGTTTTTCGGCATCCCTTAACTGTGGTTTCCCTAGTAGCATGGAATAACTAGTGTCTATATATTACATTATTATGTAACACATTAAACCTAGTAACATAGGGTATGTTGTGAATATATATCTTTAGATCATGAATCAATCCCATTGGCTTTGTAGTGGTTCAATTTGCCATCCTCAGATTATATGGTGCAGGTTTAAGTTTTGGCAACCCTAACTTCAATCTGAATTACTTTGTAATAATGTTAATTCAATATCCATCATCTGATAAAAGATTATTTATAATAGTTTTACTGATGTGTACCTGAATAACCGCCACATGGTTATTAATAGCTACAATTGTTGTTGTTATTTATAGTATTATAAACGGCATCATTTTTTTTTATAACTACTTTTGCTACATTATGTGGTTTATTTTATTTCATTTTTTGCCATAGATATATTTTCAACTTAGGAGCCAACTTTAATAATTATCCCAAGTTCAAAATATAACTAGTTTCCAACATCTATCTACTAATATCTTAAAATATATCTTCTATCAGTATCAACTTACTTTGGGAAACTATAGATTCATGAGATTTTGGAGTTTTTGTAGAAGGTGTAGTATTGAGCATACCTAACCACATTGTGTTCCATCACTCAATTGATGTAGAAGAGCCATCATTAGTAGTTTGTGCCTTCTAAAATTGATGTATGGTCTTTACCATTGTCTTCTTTAATTTCTCCTCCTTCTCATAATTTGTAGTACTTTTGTTCTTTCGTGGTTTTCTCTCATGGAACACCTATTCTTCTTTGATTATGCTTTTTGTAGCAACATTTACATCTATAGTGATTATTTCAACCTTTAAACTTTTCCTTCCGAGCTTGATGCATTTTTCCCTTAGAACATCTTCTGCATCCCTACAAACTTGGGATAGTCTAGCATCTTATGCCCATTTAGACCACAAATATGACATGCATATGAGCCATTCTTTTTGACACTTTTAAATTTGAGTAGTACGCCTCCATCATTGCTATAGTTGGCTCCTCTTTCTTCTTTACTCTACATGTCTCTACATTGTGGTTATCTCATCAATAATTTGTACAATGTTTGCTAATCTTTCCTATTTTTGTCTGTGGTTTCAATGTTGGTGTAGGTTTGTTAATATGTGGTACCAACAATGTGTTTTGAACTTTAGTAGTGTCATCCTTTCTTCACACAACAAACCCACCTTTTTATGCAACTATGACGTGGTCTTCCTCATTCTTGAAGTGGGTAGATGCAAGCTACAGTGGCTCACTTTTGTGACGAAACAATGTTTTTTCCTTGGGTACCCTTTATTCAAATGCACATGGTGATCAACATATCCTTATATCTACAACTTGGATCTAAACTAATAACTTCATTATGAAAAGAAATGTGTGGTTATTTATTGATAAAAAATTCATTTGTTAGTAATAATGGACTTTTGGAGTCAAAAAATATGGACTGGTCATCTAACTAGAACATCATTAAATAGAAAATTTTATATTATTTCACATTTCAATTTTGTTATTGGGATTCAATATATAATGTAATACAAGATGATAAATTCATATGAAGAATCTTTTCTTTGAAAACCTTGATCATTTAATAACTTGAGACTTTTGAATGGTTAAAATTTGACCATATTTTCATAAATTCATATGAGTTGCAATTTTTGTTTGTTTTTCAATTTTTTTGTCCCAAAAGCTTCTTTTTTTGAAAGTTTTAGATGAAACATTATTTTTATAGACTTTGTGGGTTTTTTTTTTTAGAACTTCCAAATTAAAAAACTAACATTAGCTACATTAAATACAAGTTTTCACATAGATTTGGGAAGGTTTATAAATGATTGAGCATGTATTATTCAAATATTGGAATAATAATAATTTTTAAAGTAGCAACCATGTCCATTTGAATCATTTTAAAGAATCTTATGTGGACTTGTAGGGAGTGCAATTTCTACTAATATTGAGCCACCATAGCTTCCATCTACCCTAGTTGCAATCCTAAGATAAGATTGTAATCCCACCCAAAACACGATGGTTAAAAAACTATATGGTTGGTGTTTGCAATTCATGGGCCAACTTTTGTCTACACTCATACTACACCTTGACTTGTTCAATCTCTCCTTACTTGATATTCTTAAACTCCATGTGAATATTTTCATCATTATGAGTCTTTCAAGGACATTTACAAAATGTTTATGTTAACTTTAAAAAAATACAATAAGGAAATTTTGACATATAATTATGGCACCAATTTCATGTCGTTTCTCTAAATGTATAACTGAATGCATTGATGATGTTTTTCCTTTTTTTTTATGGTTACATGAAATACCTTCACATGAACATTTTGATCAACATCTTTTTATTAATATGGATACTTCAAAGTTAATCAATATTGCATGGCCATTGGACCCCCTACTCAAGGATTCACCGCCAATCTAGTTATTTGTCATTCATAGTTTATTGGAATTGGTAGTGGTCATCCCATAAATCTATTTGCTTGTGTCATCGTGATTGGCATTGTTTTAATTGTTTAAGGTCTTGAAATGGGTATTGTTACCTTGCTTGAAATTCCATGAGTTTGGTTAGCTTTTCCTTTAAGTTGAGTACTCACTAGTACTTGGTATGCACCTTGACCATTTTCAAATTGTTTCCTTTTTCTTGATGTTTCAAACTCTTGTCCAAGCTTACATGCTACTATAGTTGTATTTGGCATCGCATATCAAATATGTTGTTCTTATGAAACAATGATTGGCATCTGAGGTCATGATTGGCCACTCATCATTATAGGGATGTTTTATGATGGTGTTAATTCTCTAAACAACCCAAATTCCAATTGTAAAACATTTATTTGTACTCTTTATGGTATAGACACCAATATGAAACCTGACATTTGCAACCATTCCCAATGTGACTATGTGCGACTAAATGTCACCTATGACTAAGGCTTCTTTTTCCAATTTTGTGATGTAGCTAAGGTGGCTATCATTTCGAAAGTGATTTAGCCAAATTTGGCCACATGCACTAATATGGAAGTAGGAAAAAATCTAAATCTTTCTATATTTCTGGCTACCTACTGGAATTAATAATACCAATTTGGTGATTGGTAAAATTATTTTATGGCAAATTTCGGCCTTTTTTTCATGGAAAATCCTTCCTATATGTCAAAATCATACTTTTCAAGTAGGGATTTGGCAAAAATTCGCCAATAAAAAGAAGCGACCAAAGAGTGAGAAAAATTAGGGAAGAAGAAAGTGAAAAAATTTGTAATTTTGGAGTGACAACACATGAGAGCTTCAATTTCAAGGATGTGTGGAGTTTCAATCACCCACATTTGCGTGTGAAAAATCGTCCAGAGAAACTATGTCGAGTGGAAGTGTTCTTGGGGTACATCACAAACTCTTTTAATTGAGCCTGCAAATTTTGCCAACATAATTGGTTGAGTACCATAAACGAATTCAAAAAGTTTATATTGAGTTGTCACCTTATAAACCATTCAATATGCCCGTAGAGTAGTGACTAACATTACATCCCAATCCATTTGGTTTGCATTTACAAGCTTGACTAATATTTTACCTAATGTTTTGTTAGTCAACTTGGCTTGCATGTTCCCTTGTGGATAGTAAGGTCCAAATTCTTTAAGGTGTACCAAAATCTTGTCATAGTGTCACTTTTTTCTATCTTTTTTATCTAGTCATTTTTATCATGTAAAGACACATTTATGGATGATTATGATGGAATCTAGAATTGTAATGATTTTAAATATAATCCTTTTGAAATTTTTGACAACTTTTGACTCATTAATTTTTATGAGGATAAAAATATAGGATAAAAAAGGATTACAATAAGGATTAGGCCCTTTTTGTCATGTGTGGTACACCTTAAAGGATTTTCACCCAGTCGGTAGTTGACTTACGACATGCCTCCAACCTAGATGAAAATGTGAGACATAAAAAGGCTTTGCTGACCTTGATTAAAGTGGCCAAATTAAAAATCCAGTTTTTGACCACTACTTCAAGTGCTTTGAATAGGTACATACAGAGATGATGATGTTATGTTGTGTGGTTACCATATTTTGATGTGTTCCAGTTGCAGCCGAGAGGGCTTTGGACATTTCTGATCCCCAAGCCCAAGATCCTGGTGTAGGTCTCAAACCCAGAAAGATTCTCAAAATAGTTTCTTGTACATAGAGAAGTACATGCAAGCTTGGGGCAATTCTTAGATCTGTGGACTGCAAGATCTTTCTCACGTGTTGTTCGATTTTGGTCCTTCGACATTGCAAATGCACACTGTTTGTGAGCAAAGTGTCAGATGTTACTACTCATTTCTTGCTTGAATTTGGTCATATGACATCCCACTGTGACAATGCTTAGAGATCCAGATTGCAAGATGGTACTCGTTTCTTGCTCTAATTTGATCACATAACACCAGTGTGCCAAGTCTTAGATCTCTGAATTTGAGGATCTTACAAGTCAATGTTTGCTTGGTTTTGGTTCTTTTAACTGTGCATTCTTGTATTTCTTAGATCTCTGGATTCAAGAACATACTCATTTCTTATCTAAAGTTGGTCATGTTGGCAATTCTTAGATCTGTGGATTGCAAGTTCTGGCAAGAAATGGGTTAAGAATGAGTTCCTCATTTCTTGCTGGAACTTGCTTAAGTAATGTTTGATGCATTGTGACAGAATCTTAGGTCTCTGGATGCAGAAGCAATGAGAAGATTCATGAATCAATGTGGCAAAATTGTTAAAGATCTGGGTGGTGGGAGTCATGGGAAGACTCAAGCATGATGTTGTGAAAACTAGGACCTCCACAGGGACCAACAGAAGGTTTATATTTCAACTGGAGTTTAGAGACAGAAACAAAATAGTAGGCAGACCCAACACAAAAGCAAGTTGTAAAATCCCAAAGAACAGTTACATCAGATCGATGCCAGTTTTAATGTATTAGTTGTTTTCAAAACAGTATGAATCCTTTCCTGTTCCAATCACTTCCAATTGCTTGTCACTGCAGGCATCTTTTTCAATAGGCCTGAAAGACCTTGTGTTTTACTGCCAGAAGGGAGTAGTAGAAAAAAGCATGAAGTATTGAAACAGTGGGTTCCACATGTCAAGCTGTTGCTATCACTAATTCACTGCTCTTGACCAAAAGATACTCATCAACCTTGTATGACTGTAGGAGATCTCCTCAGAGCCTATACATGTGTCCCTACTGCCTGCAAAATCTTCTTCCTTGGTCCCTGTTCAGATTACAAAAAAAAACAATCGACTTAGAACATTGGAGTTTGTTAATGGAAAGGCTCATATGAAACAATGCTCCCCTCCATACTTGTGGACAAATACTCTCAATCTGCTGAGATGTACATGTAACCTTGAACAATATTACAAATCACCTAGACTTGGTTTCCTACACTGGTGGTCAAAGGAATGCATTTCTTGACAAAATGGATAATTGTGCCAGGATATGCCATTACCAACTATTGCTTCTGTATTAATAATCAAGAAGAAAAATCAGCAGTGCCAGTTTCTCAAAAAAGGTACTCCAACCGTTGCTTTGATGAGACTCCTTTTCATAACCCCTCTTGAGTAGAAAACTCAAGAAGGTTCCATGTTCTTTTGACATTAAGGTTTAAATGTACTCAGACAATGGAACAAGGACAAAAGACACAGAGCAGCAAGAGAAGGAAGTGGCAAGAAGGGACAGAAGCAAAAAGAATATAAGTACTGTTCTTGAAGACGGATTACAACTTTGCAAAAAAAATTAGAGGACAAGAAACAAAACATGACCACATATGAGGTCATCTGTCCTAGAAACCCAGCTCTGTCAACAGAAATTCCTTTCGTACAAATTGTAGGTGAGATACTGACCATAGGTACCCCGAGTTCTTTCAAATCATTGTCAGTCATGTGCCGCAGTGCAGCCATATCCACCTGCAAAATACTCAAAGATTGCTCATGATCAGTAGTCCAAGCAATTAATCCCTACCACACTACCTATTTGTGAGCAGCATCTTTTCTCACACATCAAACGCTATCCACATATAGAATCACATTGCACAACATCAATTCCAGCATAGATAAAAGCTGAAGTCATTGGTGCCTACAGTAAACATGTTCCATCTCATCACATAGACATCAATATCTGAGGTGACTCAATCAGCTCAAACATTGAGAAATGCTGTCAGGAATTTACTGCAACAAAAAATCTGTTTGTCATCAGTTTCTATCAGGAGAATAAGCTTGAGGTCATCATGGTTGATGAAGAAGATTTTGGGGATAACAAATGTACCTCTTCAGCCTGAAAAGTTATGGAATATTTTCCCAGTCCTAAGGAATGAAGTAGACCACCTACTGTTTGATCATCACCCTGCATATCCCCACAGCTCAACCAATGGCAACATCAATAAAATTTCAGAGTCAGGGTCAGACAATCTGCAGGCCACATCCCAGATATTCAGCAAACTAAAAAGCAATGTAGAGCTGTGCTTTACTATTGTGTGATAGCACTACAGGGGCTAACAAGACCATGACCCAAAATAACCAAGGCCTGGCTAAAATTTAGCATGAGACCTGAAACATGCAGGTGGAAATCCATAGTTCACAGAAAGGAAATTGTAGTTTACCCCACCAGATGTCTTCTGCAGTGGGGTGGATCGTTCAGGTTGAGCTACATTGGAAGTGCTGCGGACTACTGAAGGTAGACGGTGCTGGAGCTCAGTACCATCAGGAGCTTGAGCAACAGGTGGTCGTTGAGTGACAGGACCTGATAATTTCTCTCGCAAGTCTGACATGCCGGCATTGGGGCCTCTGGTGCTTCTTCCACTGATCCTGGATTCCTGCTGGGCTAGCTTACTTCGAAGATCCTGAGAGTCTACCTGGCTGTCTGAAGTTTTGAGTTAAAGAAAACATAAGACCTCAATGTCACCTGTCAAGAAATATAACATGTAAACCTAAAGTGCTCTGGAGGAAGATCTGAACAATATCCAAGACCACTCTTGAACATAATGCATGATTCAAACACCAGACTTCTCTAGGTTACAGATCCATCCAGATCACTTCCACACATAACACCCAGCAACAAAAGATCGCAATTCATCTTGTCAGAGATAACAGTGAGACTTATTGTAAGAGGGAAAAAAAGAATCCAGTCGGAAAAATAAACACTGATCATATGCAAGATACTGACAATTTGCCCTTCCTCAACATCCTTATCTTCAAAGAGATCATGCTTCCACTTTCCATCATCTTCACGTGCGCTGGAAACCCCAAACCCATCAAGAATAAACTCTGTGAGCAACATAAAGATCCCAACTTGACAAATTTCACCAATTTTCATCCAGGTGGCAGGTGTTCTTTCTTCATCAAAAGTAAGGTCTCCACACGTTCTTAGTTAAGACAAAGGACTTGACACTCTAGGGTACGGAGCTATGGTGCTTCCAGAGGGAACAATGAAAGTAAAAGTGTGTGATATGAAATCCCAGCTCCAGTAACAATGTGTGCTCTGAAATACATCTCCATGATACCTGAGCCCAATTGAAGAAAAAAATCCACTAGAACATGTAAAGTAACCAAACAAATCTTAAGTCAGTTCTGGCCATACTGAAACAAATCAGAAAAGAACAAGTGCAGTCATCACCTAGTGAGAAAGTATCTGACCATCCAATTCATCATGATCAGAAGTGATTAGCTGCCATAACATCTATGTAACTATAATCATACTACAAAACAACCATGCAAGTGTTGACCTAAACACTAAAAGTAGTTCTATATGTTGCTTAGCATTTGAGCAATACAACATGTCAACAAGTCACAGAGGACCAGATGCAAAACAATACTGTTCAATGTCTGAGTCCAAGAGAACAGATCTCCAAGCAACATCTTTGGAAATGGGGGGAATACTTTCAGATTGTCCCAAACTATTGGAGCTGTTATTCATGTGGTTGAGAAAGAAGAGGAACCAAAGCACCCTAATTCTGAATACAGAGACCCACCGTTTCCCATTATTTTGCCTGCTGAAAGAAAAGTGCTCTACATTCCCTCCCAACCGGTCTCGTATAGACCGCCTCCTGAAATTTCTTGCTCCAATTTCACGATCAGCATACATTTCCGTGGGCACCGAAAGAAACTGTTTAACATCAGCACAGACCTAATCAAATTTAGGGCAAAAGGAACCACCAAATCTGGTTTGTGGTAGTCAGAACCCGAAAACACACTCATTGTTGACGTGCACAACACATCGCAATATGCAGGAAAAAGCTTCCCCCAAACAAAATGCAAACAATTCCATGCCTATCACATTTTTGAACACTGAATACATCGGGTGTAATACACAATAGTATGCAGGAAATCCAACATTTGCATTCTACAACACATTCCCCGAAGTACAAGGCTCTGAAATTTGGCAAAGAGAAGAATCTCCTGCTTCTTGCAAAATAACTAACCGCCTACGACAAACAGCGTAAGGAAAACAGGAGAAGAGAGCCGCATGCACGCACCCCTCGCTGCCCGTCGCGCTCCTCGCTACTAGCATTAACTCGGGGTCGAGACATCCAACTCCCCTTCCGATGCAAACTTCAAATCTCCCTCTCCCAACCCCCTGCTGCCCCCGCAAGAAAAGACAGCAGAAAAGACAGAGGGAGCTTAACCAACCCCAGAAAAATCTCTACTGCCGAAAAGACGAGTCTTCGAGCTACGCCAGTGTCATCACTAGGAAAAAAAAAGGCTGAGAAAACCACGTCTTGTTAAATCCACGCACGCATTTCTCGAGCCATACACGCGATAGAATGCACAAAACCAACAAACAATTCCGTGTCTTCCAACTGCGTTCTGTGAAGCGAAGGTGAAACCGAGCGCATCCTCAAACCCTAACCCCCGCCGTGGACAAAAACAACATGGCCAGGGTAGGCCAAGAAGGTCCCTCATCTCTTATTGGCTCCCATGATTCATAACCGCCTAATTGAGGAGCCTGTGTGAAAAGCCGCGACGAAAAAGTCCCGTGACAGCCAATAATTCGTGGGCAATTTGTCGGCCTTCCTGGCCAAACAGTTTTGGGGAAGGCCGACAGTTTTGTCCATTAGGTCAGTTGCTAAGGTTTTTAATGTTAGGGCTTGGATTTTTAGGGTTTCATGGGACCCTTTTAGTGTTAGAAACTATTCGTTTCTAATTCCCAATGTTGATGATGTTAGAAATACTATTCGTTTCTAATTCCCAATGTTGATGAATGTGTTAAACATTCATCAAAAGGATGAATAGTATTCACATCTTTGTAATAGTTAGGTTAGGGTTTAGAAGTGGAGATTACTTAGGGTTTGGCGGTGGCTAGGGTTAAGGTTTGGTGGCGGCTAGGGTTAAGGTTTGGCGGTGGCTAGGTTAAGATTAAGTGGCGGCTATTTTAAGGTTAGGAGATAGTATATAATGAAGTGGTTTTGAGTTGTCTTTCATTCTTTTCTTTCATGGTTTTTTGAGTGCACATAGAACCTTCAAGCTTTGTTAGTTGTTGCAAGCCATAGTTTTGTGATTACATCAATTGAAAGCATACAACCTTTGTTTTGTTCTTGTTAGTTAATACAATTGTTCTATTTCATGAACCTTGAGTGTTCCATTTCTTGCTTCTTTTCAACTTGTTTCCAATAGGTTATGGGCCCACACCAAGCAAGAGAAAGAATATTGTGTTAGAATAAGAAATAGTGAAAGGTTTTGAGCTTGTATTGCATAGAAAAAGGGAGAGAATCTTTTTGAAAGACGGATTTTTGTTTGCAAAATAAGTGGGAGTTCATTTCCAAGTGGTGGCATACAAGGAGCTTACAACTTTTCCAAGTGAGTGGGAGGCGTGGAAGAGATTTCTTCAAGGTGTTGTAAGTTCTCAAGTGTGGAA
>Ga0116229_10003127_pt1 | contig 27191 bp, 21 predicted proteins | sample S1TSphgellanicum_3_FD_87313 | JGI IMG/M metagenome (GOLD analysis project Ga0116229, IMG submission 87313) | Host-associated microbial communities from peat moss isolated from Minnesota, USA - S1T2_Fc - Sphagnum magellanicum MG | ecosystem: Host-associated > Plants > Peat moss > Unclassified... | reverse complement strand
CAACACCAGCAGCAGCTAGACATGGAGAAGCTGCAACAGCATCTGGAGCTTTTGCCGGACGAGCATCTGGCGCACTTGGACGATACAATGGACGTGATTCATCATCTTCATCTGGACTCAGCAACCGACGCGAGCTCCCTACAGTACCATCAGCACTATTTCGATCAGCCGTCCTCGCATGACTCCGGATCCGACCAGCTTCTGTCGCACATGCAGCAGGAGCAGCTGCAATCCGACCTACAATCCGACCTACAAGTTGCGTTTGTTCAGCAGCCGCAGCAGCCCCCCGTCGTCCTCGACTTGCCTGAACTGCAACCGGCGGCAGCAGCCGACATGGTAACGGTTCTTCAGCAGCAACCATCACCATGGCGACAACAGTCGTCATCGTTACCGATCGCTGGTGTTCAGTCTTCTCCTGCTGCTGGATTCTCACAACCTCTACTATGCTCTGCACCCGCTCTTCTTCCGAGCTTGCCATCCACAACGTCTTTGTTTCAGACTGTATCGCCGGTGGTTTCGTCACTTAAAGGCATTCCCACTCACGTTCTCCCGGAGCCGCCAGGAGCAGATTTGCACGCGATGCTCAGCACGCTGCCAGAGAAGGGCAAGCTTATGCAAGCGGTGATGGATGCAGGACCATTGCTGCAGACCTTGATGATGGCTTCTAGTCCCTCCTTGCCGCAGTGGCGTCACCCTCCTCCGGCTCTCGAAACTCTGGACCTCCCTTGTTTATCGTTTTCGTCTTCCACTTCTTGCGATTCCCAGAGCACGCCCGTGAAGAGCAACGCCCTGAACAACAACAACAACAACGCTGCTTCCATCATGGGAATGTCACAACCAAAGTACGGAGTTCACAAACAGTTGCAACGTCTCTCTTCCTTCTCTCCGTCCGCTTCAGGACTCGCCAGCAGCAGCCGCGATGTGGATCGGAGCTTGCGGCGCGTCAACAGCATGGGACATTTGGTATCGCCAGACATGGCGCTCATCAACCCTCCTCGAAAGTACACCAAAATCTATTGAAAAAGCAAACCCTACCATTGGACCGATCTGGAATGGGAAGCACTTCCGCTGCACCAGTTCTCAAGGCAACCCTGTGTTTGTGTTGTGCAAGGACGAAGAACACAGAAGGACAGACATCTTCCAGCATCTTCGTCTTCTCTTCGACATCACAGTGTGTTGGGTCATTGTTTCTTTGTTTTTCTTTTTTCTTTTTTCCTTTGTTTCAAATCTTTTTTTCATGCAACCCTGCTTTGTTGGTAGAGGGAAGAGCAACTGTGCCTTCCATGCTTAACATGACAGTGTGTTGGGGGTAATGGTAAAGCGTAGTGTTCTGTATTCTTCAGGGTTTATGAGAGACTGATGACGACCATGAGTTGTGAGCAGCAAGAAGCTGAAGGAGAGCAAACCCTTACTTACACCTCTCTCTGCTGCTTCAACTTCAGTGTGTTGGCTTCTTCTTGTTTTCTGTCTTCTGGTTTATGTTTTTTTTTCCTCTTGATTGATTGGGAGCACAAAAGATTTTCATTGCTGATCATCAAAATGCAGGAAGGACTCTACCTATGCTGCTGCGGCCCAGCTAGTATGCATCAGATAAAAAACAAAAGCCTGTTTTGTTTTGGAATTTGGCAGTGAAGATGCAGCTGGTGATGGAGCTGGTTTAGATTTTTAGGACTGTGTGCAGATATCTTTTCATGGACACATTATTGTATCTAGTACTCCAATGTGAGGCATGAACTTTGTTGGAGCTGACATATCATGCAATTGTTTTCTTTTTCTCCACCCAAGTCTGTCTCCCCCCCTCCCTTCCAAGATCTCTTCAACTGTTTGCATGTCAAATCCTTTGTGGTGATGTGTAGGACTTCAGCAGACTAGTTTTCTGGTTAGTATGTTATTGGTAGAGAAGCTCTTCAGAGGACTCAGTGAACACACTGTTTGCATCTATGCCGTGGATGTTTGAGAGTCTTGGTGTTGTCTTCTTTGATTATTCTAGTCTGCATAGTTCTGGACCAGTCTGATGCAAGAAGCTGGCCAACAATGGGCATTTGACATCAATGGAGGCCTCAACACAATTTCTGTGATACTGGAAAATTTGCACTTGGCACTAAAACTGTGATTGTCCATGCAGAATGATTCATGCATTACTCAATATTGGAGCTCTACATGGTTAAGGAACATTAGCGTGATGTTTGTGTTAAGATTGATGCAGCCATGCTACCAAAACTCATCTGTTCGACTCTATCTTATCCTGGTGCAATGTGACATGTTTACCATAGTGATCTCTGTTCATAAAAACTACCATTTGCCAAGTTTGCAATCAAAAACAAAAGAAGCTTGTATCAAAACATTCACCCAATGGTTTGCATCTAGAGTGAAGCTCAGAGAAGCACAGAAGAGACCTGCAAAGTAAGTTGTAGTATGGCCAGTGTTCACAGAGAAAGACAGTTGCCTGCCGTTTGTTCTTAGCCAGAGAGAGATCTTGCATCTAGAGTGATGCTCAGAGAAGCACAGAAGAGACCTGCAAAGTAAGTTGTAACATGGACAGCGTTCAGAGACAAAGAAGTTGCCTGCACTTTGTTCTGGGCCAGAGAGAGATCTAAATGGAAAGGATTAGGAGGATCTGTTTGCCAGCTGATTCTTGATTCTTCACCAGAAGTAAATGTTGACACTAAGTCACACATTTAGCTCTTGCCAACTCTCACTTCAAAGTTGAATATAGCACCAGAGACAGGGTAGCTCTCTCTGTGCCTGTCCCCTCTCTCTCCATCTCCATGTGCAAAAGGACCTTTACTGTCAACTGTTCTGGAGACTTTTCTGTGAAACCTAAAACAGTGTGACAGGAAAGAGCTAGAAGTACTTACTGTGAGATGGGCAAGAGCAGCATATGTATGAGAGTGTTGCTGAGAAAAACTCCAAAACAACAATAGAAAACACCGGGCTCCACAACAAGACTTGAACAAGATCACCATCGTTGTGTCAGAGATCCAGAGCAAAAAGCTAACAGAAAAATGAAATGTCTACACCCAAAAACAATCAATCCTTCATCAAGATCTTCTTCCTCAATCTCTTTCACAAGAAGGATCTTGGTCAATCCCATCGACAACAATATTTTTCCCTTGTCTCCTCCTCCCATCACGCATGTAATGTAGAGAGAGAGAGAGAGAGAGAGAGAGAGAGATGAGCGCGCCTCCTTGCGGATTTCGCATCCCTAAAGATACGCTTGAAGAATCTAATCCGCTGACTTTTGATCTCCTCATGTGCGCCTAGAAAAACGGAAGAAGTAATATAAAGAGAGTCAATGGAGACGAAGACTCAGAGAGGTCAGCTATGTTGCGTCTTCTTCTTCTCGGTGTTGCTGCTGGTCTGCAAGGTCAGCTCTCCTGCAGTCGCGGGTCAGCAGATTGCTCCACACCTACAAAGATGATGTCGCACACGAGCTTTCCTTATCCGCCATCTCTCCACTACTGTTTCTCATCACTTCCTGCTTCTGATTTGCAGTTCTCCTTGTCCCTAGAAGCTCCTGGAGTGAGAACATCCAGATTACAGTCTCCGAAAGAAGAAGAAGAAGAAGAAGAAGAAGAGAGGAAACAACAAACAACAACATGGTGGTGCAGAAACTCTGGCATGTGGAGCCCCTGAGATGCTCCGTGGATGCGATCTGGAAGGCGTGCAGGAATGTGGACGAAGTGTTGCCCAGAGTGATGCCCGACTATTTCCAGAAATCAGAGTATCTGGAAGGGAATGGAGGTCCTGGTACTCTGCGCCTCATCACAATGGGACCTGGTAAGCGATTCCTCAGGAAGATGACTTCTGCTGCTTCTTCCTCCTCTGTTTCATCTTCTTTCCTCCTCCTGCAATCCGAGCTTCAAAACTTGAGGATTTTTCTAGTGCTTTGCAAAAATTGTCGTGACCATCTTTGTCTGCTGTGGCTGCTTCTCGAGGATTTCCTGGAATTGAAGCAACAGCGGTAATGCTCAAAGTGTGTGTTTCTCTGTGTGTGTGTGTGTGTGTGCAGCTGTGGGGCATGCGAAGCAAGTGAAGGAGCGCATGGATGTGATAGACGAGGAGAACAAGACTTTGAAATACACAATGGTGGATGGAGATCCGCGCTACAGCAGCTTCGGCGGAATGATGAAGTTCACTTCCGGAGCGGAACAAGGCACCTCAGATGCTTACTGGGAAGTGCAGTACGAGCCTGTGGGAGATATGGGTCCTCCTGAGCATGTGAAGGGTATGGTGATCAAGGTTTTCAAGGCTCTTGAAGGTGCCATCAACGCCGATCCCCAGTCTTTCGCATAAGGACAGACACAAACAAACAAACACACACACACACACACACACACACACACACAATTGCGCGCGTTTTGCCCAAGTCCAACAGCAAGAACAGTATATCATCACACAGATTTGCCACTGAATTGCCCCCACAAAAGGTTTTGCTTGCAGGAACTGTCTGTCTCCTGGGGCTATGTTCTTACAGTGAGGTTCTTCTTACATAATCGATCCTTGCAGCTGCTCTCTTTCTATTGTTAGGGTTGATGCTGCAATGGGATTTCTCATCAAGCTCTTAAAATCTGCCTGAATCTACTTGATGATGTATTCTTCTTCCTTCCAACTATGCAATTCTTGGACACAAGTTACCATGACATTCAATGTAGAGCCAACAACGAGTTTGTCACAGAAAGAAAATCATGTCAAGAAGCAGATCCAGGTCTCTTGAAACTTGTGATTGTATCTCAGTGTTCTTGATGAGTATAATCTATGTATGTATGTATCTGTGCAACAAGCTCCTCATGCATTCCAATACAAAGAAGAATTTGTTTATGGTCTGTGTGAAAATCTATCTCATCTGAAAGCTAATCTCTGATTGTCAAGTTCTTGCACTCCCAATTTTACCGAGCCACCACAGAACTGCTCTCCAAATGCAAAAACTTGCCTGATTTGATTGTCAAGTTCTTGAGCCACCACTGCCATATTTCTTCAACATATATAATCCTTTGGCTGAACTGCTCTCCCGTCTTCAATACACATTGCAAAAACTTGCCTGATTGAATTGGCAAGTTCTGGAGCTCCCAATTTCACTGAGCCAGAACTGCTGCCACCTCTTCAACAGAGAATCATTTGGCTGAACTGCTGGCCATCTTCATTGCAAAGACTTGCCTGATTTGGTTGTCAAGTTCTTGAGCTCCCAGTTTCACTGAGCCACCACCACAGCCATGTTTCTTCAACATATAATCCTTTGGCTGACCTGCTCTCCCATCTTCTTGGAAAAACTTGTCTGACTTGATTGTCAAGTTCCTGAGCTCCCAATTTCTCTGAGCCACCATGACTGCCCTTTGACTGAACTGCTCTCCCATCATTGTTGCAAAAACTTGCAAATGTGTCTCTTGCATACCCCTGTGCAAATAGGAAATGTTTGTTCATGTCAGATGCAATACAGGAGGAGGAGCTTCCACATGATCTGCTCCACAAACTCTTGTCTATTGAAATTGAAATAAACAAAAACCTAATTGAACCACAAGAATGCAACAACTTTGACACCACAATCAAGATAAAATCTGAAAAACAGATGAACATAGCAAAAAAGGAGGCAGTCAGTCTCAAACAACTGATCTGGAAATCAAATCTGCAGCTCCCTCAGTTGGACTCCATCAATGGAGTCCAACTGTTTGCTCTTGTGACACCCTATTTGAGCTTTGCATTGCCTGCATCCCACTTGTCGTGGGAAGCAGCACTTTGTCAGTTTAGTCTGATACAGACAAAAGAAGTCTTGACAACAAAACTTAGCCAAAGTTCTCCATGTGATGAAAGCCCAATTTCTCTAGAAAAATGTTCAGGAATTTCTTACAGATTGTATGCTGTGGAGTAAGGAATCCCTGTGGACCAAAAGTCAGCAGTAGAGCTTTGGATGCACATGCGTTCTGCCTAATTCTTACTCCCATGGCCAAAAGACCCAAGAAAATCAAATTATAAATACTAACCCAGAACTCCAATCACATGTTTTGGGTATAGTATTTGATCACTTGGAGAGCTCAGAAGAGTCAAGAAAACATTGCTCAATACTAAACCCAAAACTGCAATTTACATGTTCTGGGTTTTAGTATTGATTATTTGGAGTCCTTCAGCAACCTTCTTGGTACCGAGTACTAAGTACTGAAACCCAACATCACTAGCGACAGGACAAATTTATTGGTACTGCCCCCAAAGGAATGCATCATAGGATTTTGGATACAACATAGTGTTGAACTGAAAACCATACCAATTACTGGGTGACAACTGGAGACCTAGTGTAGTTTCTAAGTTTATTTCAATCAAATGTTTGTTTTGCAGTAGAATTACCTCATCACATTATACCGTGTCATCCTATAAATTTGTAATTTCATTTGAGCACTCTCATGATTTCATTCTAAGCAAAACTCTATTGGGGCAACAGTGATCACTAGGGTAAGCACACCCATCACTGAACAAAGGGCCAGTGACCAAAAGCCTTGAAAATACAAATAGGAGCCGATTAGCAAACACTCCTGCACTAATCATTGTTCAATGTGGAACCTATGATCGAGTGTCCGGGTTTTTTTAATTTGTGTTTTACTTTTTCAACATCCAACCTGGGTTGGTCTCTTTTTTTGTTCGGTAATGGGTATAATATAGGAAAAATGTTCATTATTTATAGCTCACTTAGCATTGGGAAGTGTTCAGTGATGAGGTGATCTAATGCAGTTTTAAAGATTGCAAATGAAGTGCTTGGTGATGGGTGTAAGTTAGGACAAATATTCACTATTTTCAACCCACTTAATGGTCGAATTAGCAGAGTTTGACAATGAGGTTGAATCAATGTGGTTTTAAAGGATTTACAATCAAGGCTGCAAATGATATGATTCATGATAGCTTGTCACATTTAACAACACAAAACTAATTATTGTGCTAACATCTTGACTATATTCGAGTGCACAAACATGACCTAAAACATAATACCCATAGGAGCAACTATGGATCCTAACATTTAGGAGTGTTTTAAAGAGTCCCGTCCAAATTCCCCCATAGTGAATACATGGCATTCCTACCAAAACAATGTGTCTCAATTAAAAATAAACCAACAAAGCATTATACAATTGAATAAACACTAAAACATTTTTTCTTCTCAAATATTACTATAAGCATGTTTTCACCCCCAAAAAACTGTAATGGATGAATTTCAAGTTTTCTTGGAGGTTCTAATTCTTAACACAATAGAGTTGAGATCTGAAGTAAAAGAAAGCAAAGTACATTTGAAAGTAAAAGAAAAGGTAGGTATGAAAATAAATTATTCACAAGTTGTGGAAATATAAGCATGCTCACAAAATCTTAAAGTTACAAGCAAGCTCTCAAGAGATATGAACTTCTTACATAAATAAATTGTGCAAGGAAAACTACAATAAATTTTCATTATATTATCATTGGGTTTAGCAATTTCTAGTCCCAAAAATATAAGGAGTTCAAATATAACTAGCTATCACAAATTTTAATGTGCTCCAACACATTGTGATTTGAAATTCACACTCATGGCTTGCACATGAACTAAAGGCCTTAATTTAGTGGTGGAGGACTTTGTAACTTTCTATGAGCTCATTATTTTTACATAAATCTTATAAGGACATGCATTTTTTTTAAGTACCTAGACCTAACTCATTTTTTGGTATTTTGATATGTGCATAGGAGAGAGAACGGCATACTTTTTGTAGGACCTAAGCACATACCTTTACTTATTAAAGGTTGGAGCCAAAAAGATAATGGTAGGCTGAGAGGGAATGTACAATGACATGGGGACATGTTTTGCAATAGTGCTAAGTTTGATTTTAGATTTAATGGATTGTTCACACATAGGGGTAGGCACATTGGTAACATTACTGATAGTTATAACTATCCAAACTACACAATTGCTTGTTGGTAAGTATACAACATGGCCACCACAATACGTGGCAAACTATTTCAATCACTAAATAATTGCAGTAGTGAACCCTAGTAAATTTATAACCAATGTTAGAAATCTTCAAATTTTGTAGATTCCCTCTAATGACAACAATGGTAAGTTATCACTTTCAATTTACATATTATAAATTACTAATGCATGATCAAGGTCATACCATTGTTTTGTTTTTAGTGTTGATTTTGTGTTTTCAGCTCATCATCTTCTTGGTTACAATATCTTCAATCTCTTTATTTGTTTTCATATTAGCACACCATTCTAACAATCATAATTGTTGTGCACATTAGTCTTTAATGGATGTAGCAAGAAGAGGATGTGAATTAAGAGGAGGATCAATAATGGGAAGATCCAAGTTCGACAGTGCAACCAATGACACAATAATTGGGAGTAACACGAAGTTTTTGCATTCATCAAATGTAAGCACAATGAACATGTTGCTCAAAAGGCACTCATGGATCCAAATACCCAAATGACCCCATTGCACAACAATGGACAGAAATTGCATATGACCTCCAGAAAATGATAAACATGTGAATGATGTAGAATGGGAAAATGTGCAAGGATAAATGGGATAGGCTAAGTTTTGATTAAAAGAAAATTTCAAATTACCACAAGGGAACAAGCCACAACAAATTTTTTTGGGATTTGATGATTGACAAGCTCAACAAGTTTCATTTGTCGAAATAGAAAGATGGCTTGTGCATGAGCATAAAGCCTCAGCTTGGAGCTTTGAGCTCGTAGCTTAAAGTTTAATGTGATTTTAATCCACCTACATGGATGAATGTGTCCATAGATGAATGATTTCATATGGATGAATTTCATTTATGAATTGGATTAAGTAAATAAATCATTCAATGAAATTCATCCATGATTATAAAATTTATTAATCAAATTTTAGTAATATTTGTTTTCATTTGTTGTCCAAATATTAATATCTCAAATTTAAATGTCATTTAATAATGATGGATAATATAAGGAAAATATGATGATGGGACCAAAAAAAATAATAATAATTTTAATTTAAATCAATTTTATCAACAATGTTAAACAATTTTCAAAATATTGTCATGGGATGAATGTTAACCCCCCCCCCCTCCCAATTGTAGTCAATGACATATATATGGGTGCTTCAAAAATTAAGGTGCCTTGAAAATAAATCATTATTAAAAAATCCCTATTGTCATTTATGATATTAGGTTGTTTGAAGAAAATTAATTAAGGTGTTTGAAACTAAATTTTAATTTATTAAAATTTATCAATATCATTGTTATTAATAATAATAGGTAGTTTAAATATATTTGAAGCATTCAAAATCCATCGTTGTCAACAACATTAGTTAGATTTGATGAAAATTATGGCACCTTTGAAAAAGAATGAAAAAATATCCTTCGTTGTGACCCATGACACTTATAAATAGGTTTGAAGGGAGTTGTGACACCTTTGGAAAGGGGAAAAAACCCAATGTTGTTGACAACACTAGGTCAGCTTGCCCCAAAAGGAAAAAAAACCTTTATTTTTATTTTTAAAAATAGACAACAACCATGGGGTGGATGTTAGCATAATAATATAATTAAGACATATTGAGAATAATGGCATTTAAAATTATAGCCATCAAATACATTTATAATGGAATTTAACTTATATTATTCAACAAATGTTATATCATATAGAATTAAATTGTGTATCATAAAGCTCTAATTAATTAAAATTGGGGGAGGAGGGAGTTTCATTGATAATAATTTAATGATAAAATCAAAAATTCATCCACAATTTTGATGGAAGTTCTATATATTATAAACATGTAAATTCAATTAATTTTTCATCCATACATTGGATGAATGAAAAAAAAATCATTCGTCCATAATGAAAATAAATGCTTACATTCATCCCCATGTTTACTTCTAAGTTTACATGTATAACATTCATTTTGTAGTTAAATTCTTGGGTTTTACTTGCATATGTATAAAGGAAAAAAACGTTTTACCATTTCAAGTTCCAACTTTAAGCTTTAGGCTCATGCTCTAGGCTCATGCAATAACTCACCTTGCTGAAATAGTTCAATCAATAACATTATGATGTGATTGAAGCTTTCCAAGGAAAGCAAGTCATCAACATTCCAATTCATAATAGAGATTTATAAGTTGAGGGGGATTCAAACGATATTGCACCAATGCTAGGTGCTAATGCACATGATGAGCAAGAATCCATGAAACCACAACGTACATTCATGGAAGAACTATTAGGTGATGACTATGTTCCAAATGGGTAATTATTAGACAACAATCACAACAATCCACAAATGTGGGTGGATGTGGTGAACCTTGATGATTTTTCTGAGAGTAATTAACATTGCAAATTAACCTTCATCAATTTGTTGGAACAACAAACAAAAATATTTTCAACAACTCCCATCACCCCTAGAAACACATGAATTAAATGTAAACGATATAATGTTTTTCATCTGTCACTAAACAACAACCAAGAACAACAAAGTCATGGTCAAAGCCATGGATTGTTTCAACACTACATAGTTAGAGATTGAAGATTGCTGAAACAAGTTACGTGAGCAAACCTTCACCGAATAGTTACAATATTTGAAAAATAAAAACAAAAAAATTTACAAGACAAGTCATAATATGGTTACTGTTTTATCTAACCTCAACACAACCATGTGCCATGTTTTCATTTGTGATAAAACACTCATGCCTCCACTGTTGAATTTTGATTCAAAATCATTAGGTGAAGAAGGAACACTAATGTATGAAACAACAAATTACAAGCAAGACTACAACATAGTTTTCAAGTTTGATTGGAGTTTCAGCTTTTGACAAAACAATTCTTAATTCAACCATTTTTCCATAGGCCTATCGGCATTGCAATTTTGTGATACATTGTCCATGGCCATATTGCAATTAGATTTCATTCCCATACATTGTCCCAACTTGCATACAATTCAATTATATTTCAACTTGAAGCAATGTCCATAGAGTAATTGGATTTTAGTTTGATACATTGTCCATATAGTTCAATCAAATTTCAATGTGCCCTATGTGGCTTGTTTCCAAGGTAATGCTCTAGGAGGATGCATTGGTTAATTCTTGATATCTCAAATCCTTGTAAGTTTATTTCAATGTTAATTTCGTTTTCTATAGGCATACAATGTTTAGTGCCTTCTTTGTAAGCACAACTTGGATCAACAAAAACTTGATTAACCTCCAAGTCTAGTTGAGCCATAATAATGGCTATGTTTGAACCTTTCCCCTTCAAGTATCATGTTGTACAAAATTCAACAATAGACCATCACATTAGGTAAGAAAACTACATGCAAGTTAGTTTGAACAATAACTCTCTAAAACTTTTCTTCAAAATTCCAAACGAATTTTCTACAATGTTTCTCCCTCAATGCTTTTATTGAACAACGATTCCAAAATTGTATTACCCTATTTATGAGGTACCATCAACCATGGCAACAATGGATAACCCTTATCGCCTATGATGTAAAGTTTTATGCCACTTTCACCTTGATCAATTTGAAGTAGATTGCCATTTATAGCCTTTCAATGCAAGCTTGAAATTTGCAAAATGCGAGCATCACCCATCATCCCAGCATCCCAACAAAAATATCTTTGAACTTCTTTTGGCAATGCACTACTGCTTGAAATTACATGTTGTAGGACTTAGACTTGTTTGAAAAATAGTAAGCTATAGAACGATCTCTTGGTTTTTGAATGTGGATTTGAATGATGTGTACATGGCACTATGGATTGTTGGAAGACCACAAAAGTTTTTGAATGTTGCCTTGATTTGCACCAAATCCTCTCCTTTTGGCCACTTGATTTTTGCCCAAGAAACATGATTCACAAAAAACACAAATTTTTGTAGGACCAAATGTATTGTAGAATTTCCTACAACAAACATTTCACTACATTGCAAATACTCAGTTCCATGAATGAGTTTGTAAAGGATATGCAACACGAATGTTAATAAGTATTACACACCTATACCTTGTGTTTTTTTTCTCCATAAAAGATTTTAGCTTAAGAATCAATTGGTGGGCAAAATCAAAAGTTACTTTAAACTATTCAATCCATCGAGAATCCTCATATTGTGTCATCAAGAATTGAGAAAAACAAGTTGTTGATCAAGCTTTCACCTAGTCTCCAAGTTCATAGTCAAATAATGATTTGTAAATGAAAGACAATTGGAAGTGAGGCAAAACAATATAATTCAACAAATTTTTGTAGATTGCTTTATTTTTGTAGTGTATCTATAACATTTCTTGGAAACTACAATGGCATGTCAACATTGGATTTTGTTTCATGACAAATCATTATTGATTCACGCAATTGTAGCATCAATTGAATGAAATGTGCCAACAAAACAAGCTTGAGCGAGTTCATCTTGCATGAAGTTGAACGCCAAGAACAAACTACAACAAACAAACACATTGCACGAACTTGAAGAAGAACATCAAGCTTTTTAACACACATAATACATAATATATGAAGCAAACAAAAGGAAGCTATGAAACAAAAAGTAGATGAAAGAATGCAAAGATTTCTTGCCTACGAATTAGGATGCACATGTGCAATTGAAAACAATGAAAAATCAAAGCTCAATTGTGAGCAATATCAAAGAAATTTGCAAATAGCAATAGTTGTGAACAAGCATGAGCAAACAACTTGAAAGATTTGAGCAACTTGAAAGATATAGAAAAAAAACACAACAATGAACAACTTTAAACACCAATAAACATACAATTCTAAATGAGAGACTTGAGAGATCTAGGAAAAAAAAACATTGAACAAATTAAAACATCTATGAACAAACAATTGTGATCAACAATCAATTTGAAATATCTATAATTGGTTTTTAAAAATCAGAATATTGAACAAGTTTAAACATTTGCACTTTGGAAACAACCTTGAAAGATTTGGAAAAAATCATAACATTGAGGAATAAACATATGCAAACAAACAATGTTGTGTGAGCAAAGAAGAGAAATCTGAACAAATAAAAGAAAAAATGGAAAAATGAAAACAAATAAAATAAAAGCTTACTTTCTTCAGAGTGTGAAACTCATCATGAAAGAGTGTGATGTTGCGATGTGAAGATCATGATTTGAAAAGAGTTGGAGTCACTCAAACTGGATCCTCAACCAAGGAGCTGCATATTATCATCGTAATTATGAAAAAAATTGATGGCAACTCTTGGACAACAATAAAATTTAACGTAAATAAGTATGTCATTAGGGTTATAACTAGGTAGAAAGTGAACAACAATAGGTTAGATAAGTAGGCAAGGTAAGTAGGACTTATTTTCTCATGTTCACTTTGTGATAACTAATCATCTTTGAAATAAATAGGGATATCAATATTTAACACTACCCCTATGTGTGAACCACACTTAAATTTAAGGACTAGCTAGGATTGTTGAGTTGACTTAAACCCAACCAAGAACCAAACTCAACAAGTTTACATGGATCTAAGCTCAACCTTAAAATTGGACCCAATGGGTTTACATGGACTTGGACTCAACCAAGAACCTTGATGGTTTTGAATGGTTATTTACCAAGGTCCAATTCATGTTGTTTAGTGAGTGGTTTCAGTCATAGGTTTAGATATGGGTTTAGAAGTTAAGTGAGCTTGATGGAAACACCATGGGAACCTTTAGGGAACGTGGTAAGAATGTTTTGGAAACAACAAAATCCAAAAAAATCAAAAACATTTAGAAATCAACATTAGCACTATCCCCAAAATAATTTGGAATCAGCCTTGACCTAAACTCAAATTTGAAGGTTCTCAACAAGGTTGAACTAGTTAGTTCAGAACAATTGGTCAAAATAATTTGACCCAACTGCACAACCAACATGTTTTAGTTTTTGAAAATATTTAAAAAACCCAAAACCATTGGTAAAAGAAATTGACCTGGCCCTAGAACCAACATGTTTCAATTTTTGAAAATATTGTTTGAACCCAAAACCATTGGTCAAAATAAATTGACCTGGCCTTGAAATTGATAAGTTTTTAATTTTTGAAAACATTTTCTAGACCCAAAACCAAAAGATATTCCATTCTCCAAAAAGCCTCTTAACCCAAACCTAACGATTCTTGTAAAAGTCAAGAACCAGCCCACACTGATCATCACCTAAGCTCTCCCCCAAAATATAAATAAATAAATAAATAAACACCAAGAAACTGATTCTACTCCATAACTGTGGTTCTTGAAAAATCAAATAACCTTCTATGAAACTAATAGTCTATTGTTGGTTCTTTCATGAAAAGTGCTGGTTCTTGGAGGGTTTTGAATAACTGGAATGGTGAAACTCAGAGGTCTTTTTAATTCTTAAAATTTTCAAAAACCAGCACAGACATTATTAAAAAAATCAAATTACCAGCCAATATTGGTATTAATAAGTTGAATTATTGGAAATGATATTGCAAGATTCTGTCCATAAACTTGATGAATAGAGGACAAATCCTAAACTTTTCTACTCTCCTCTCTGACCTGTAGCCAGATTTGGCTAAGTCCTCTAGTAGAGTATCACCAACCCACCTAACTCACAAATTTGGGGAAAAAAAAAAAAAACACTGCAAAGGTTGTTTATAAAATCCCAAAACCGCACAACATTCATACAAACCTAAGAGCTTGTTTAGTGGTGAGATTGTGGCACAATAAAAATTCCTTAAACTATTGGAAGTTCCAGGTGATCTATGGCAAGGTTCATTAGCCTGTGTTGGCATCATGGAAACTTGGTTCATCCCAGAGAAAGAATAATTCTCCTTTTAGAAAGGGACCCTAATTCATCCATGGAGGCTCCTTGTATCTTTTACAAAATACAACAAATTACATAGCTCTATTCTTGAAGTTGTGTCAAATCAAATAAAGTTATAGAATACATGATGTCCATGCCATGATTTTTTCATTGATTTTATTTATTTTAATATTAGTTTAAAATTCAAAATAACTCAAATAATGTGCATAATAATTTGAATTCATTAACATAAGATTAAAATACACAATTATACCAAAATTGCACATGAATGAAATAAAATCAGATGCATAAAATTGGACTAGATCTTTGAAATAAGTGGGATATTGAATCATTTGCCTCCCCTTACTTACTTCTAGAGCTATAAGTGTAAAGTACTTAGTCTTCTAATATGGTTTCTAATCTACTTCTAAGTTACCAAGTAAGTATTTTATGTGGGTGAGTGTGGAGATCATCTATTTCTGTCTATAAGCTTTAAATTGTTGTAGACCTAGGGAATGGGTAGTCTTTGCCTAATGGCATGGTCCAATAAAATAAGAGGCTCATTGTCTCATGATAAAAGATGATGAAACCATGATTTGGTAATCTGGATGTAAAACAAAAATTTATGAAGAAAAACCACATTACAAAGTATGGCTAAGTTCTTGTTTTCACCCACAAATCGATTCCTAGTTTAAGCCGAATTTGCATCTCAAATCCTCCATGGATGCAAAAGTCTCTTCATTTCAGGCATAGCCAAAAAAGAAGGCAATGAAACACCAAGCACCAATAGACATAGATGTGAGGAATAACAATTGAATCCATTGATTAGGGTTCTATTGCTCACAATACAGTTTCCATATTACTAATGAAATTGTTGCAAAGTCCCAACACAGGTGATAGCAACTTTTCCTGAGCCAGGGTGAACCAGTGTTGGTCTGGTATTACTTATTTTTAATACCCATTGGGTCATCTGGTCCTTTTATATATAGGTGTTTCCAAAAATTCAATACTATTAAGAACTAGAAACTAGCACCAGGGACCAGTACAAATTTTTAATTAGCCTGATCTATATATTGAGTGGATTATGAAATGGTGAGATATTGGCATCAACATAAGTATTATTAGTATGATATCACATTGATATACATAATATATGTATCGGTATTAAAAACAATTCAGGAAGTCTTTGAATTATGATGCATCTTGGTTGTCATGAGTGATGTCCAAAAGTAATTATGCAACTAGCATCAACCCATAAACAATTCCTGTAAAGGGCATTAGGACACATCATTTTTTCATTTTGGAAAGAGAGATTCAAAAGGAACAAGAGAGAGAGGTTCTTTCAATTCCTTGCCTTCCAAAAATAGACAATAGACTTAAAGATCAAATTTCACGATTTCAAACTTTGAGAATGAGGAAGGGATGGTAATTTTTTTCTCTAAGGTAAGATTCATGGGTAGGATTGATGCTGGGGAGCTAGGAGTATGGCTCCTTGGTATGAGTATCAGACTACCTAGTATCTAAAATTTGACTACCAAACTGATCTGATCTCCCAAAAACTTCTATTGGGTCCAACTTCATATCAAGTCAAGTATTACCAAAAAGAGGACTAGAGATGTTTGATATTCAATAATAGTATTGATACCATTATTGATACCAATCTGAAACTTACATATATATCAAACCCACATTAAAGTAAACCAATGAGGTCAAAGTGAACCAATGCACCATTCACTAGATGTCCCTTATGATTCAAATGTGGATGAAAGTTAACCTGTAAACATTAGAGTGGATCAATTTGGTCTTATTTTCAATGTATTTTTCTTCTTCTAATGTTTAGGGGTTAATATATAGTTTCACCTTTGCAACTCATTATGTAAGATGTTAGCAAGCGTAGTTTAACTTCCCAATTAAGTTTTAATTATGTTAAAATTAAGTTGGGTTAGCACAATTAATTGTGGTTTTAGTTTGAAATGCGTTCATGTGTGAATGAATTTCAAGCTATTTTGTGTTTGGGATATAATCCCAAGTTGTGAATGATTTGAGATTTCAAAACATAGTGTTTTTTGCTTTATAATTTTTTTGAGGTTTTATTGAAGTTTGTTTACACATGGTTTTGTGTTTTAGATTTGGATTCATGTTTGTTTGCAAGTGAGTCATATTTTGATTTGTTTGGCAAACAGTGAAGCCAATTATTCTTGTTTTCTACAACTCATCGGCAAACAACCCAACAAAGTCAAAGTTGTTTATTAACAAATAATTAATTGGAATTTTTTTTGGAATTCATATCTTTCACATATAGAGTTGGATTGTAATGCCATCTATGACATTGGAATCCTAGAAAAGAGGCTTACATTTGTGAGGAGTGTCAACTTGTTTGGAGATACAATTTTGGAGATTTTTCATGAATGTGAGAAAATGGTGCATGTGAAGTTAGTTTTTGATGGATTCTCAACATCAATTGTTTGTGTTGATAAGTTTAACTACTTGTAACTCACAAGTGGTGGAGTGCTACAACATAATATATTGAATCCTAATTTTAACATGTAGTTATGGCCAAGTTTCATGACCTCTCAACATGTTTAACCATTGATAAGGCAACAATTGGTTTTCAGTGTGGTGGTAATGCATAATGATGTGGGGGTTTTTTAATTGAAGAGGGTGTTGGCACAACAATACTGACCTTAGAGGATTTTGCTAAATTCAAGTGTTCAACCTTTGATGTTGGGTAAGGTGACAATTGAAAGTCTTGGATTGGCTAATGTCAATTTCGAACGATGATTGTCAAATTTTAACTAGGTGGATCAAAAAAGGTTGGGGGACTAACCAACCAAGAGATTGTGATTCATGTTAATCCTAATAAACTAATAAATTATACCATAATGTGAGCCCAAACGTTGATTATGCATGCCACATCCTATTGCATATTGGTTGAAGGAATGATTTTGTATCCCTTAAAGGTTACCATCGATTTATAGGAAGAAATCACATATTATCAACTAGGATGGTAGACAAGTACTAGCAATAATGCTTCACCCCCAATGAGATTTATTAAAGGCAAGTATGAAAATCCAATAAGTTAATTATGTTGCCCAAATTTTTGAACCTTTTCACATGGGTTTGAATTGTTGGAGGGTAACATTCATGATCAATATGAAACCCATAATAATGAGTTCACAATGTCATGGATAAATGGAATGCCATTGATTTTAATTTTTACATTAAATCCCATGCCACCACGGGGTACATGATTAGAATTGTAAGTAATAGCTAATCATTACATTCATTAGGCTTGGCATGTTCTATCGTCACCAAGCCCATAATTATTCATGGACGTGGATAATGGGCCAATAGGATTGAAGCTAGATACTACGGTTACATTACCAAAAATAAGATGTGCCTATTGGAATTTTGGAATTGTTTGAAAGCATTAATTATGGTTTAACCATGGCTTTACAATCTAGCACCCGAGTTTAGAGATATCACTATGTGGAAGGGGATTCACAGCCTAAACAAACTTCCATGTGTCATGTCATGATGTTGCAATAATGTTATCCCAACTTGTTGCCAACATTGATTGTATATGGTTATCACAGTTCCCTACCGAGTGACATTAGCTTGTTGAAGGTGCTGAATTTGATCAAGATTGGGCCAATTGATTTGATCATTTCAAGATGGTCATGCTAGGGTTTTTCACAAGCTGGTATAGGTAAAAAAGATTTAGACCCCAATTCAAAATCATTTTCAAGAAATTGATATGGATTTTGCAATATTTGTGGTTTACACATATGTACCCCATGTACATATTTGTTAGAAAATGTCCAACCATTGGGAGATTATTGGCTAGTTGTTTTAGCAAGATGGAAACATATTAAGGCTTGGATCAATGGGCTAGTGCATGTAAATGTTGCAATAGTTAATTCACATGCCCATTGATTTCGGTGGATGTAAATTAGTTTAACATGACCACTGAAGTGATCCAATAATCACATTAGCTCATCCCTAAGTCACCCACATGCCTGGTGGATGACATTTTGGATCCAAGTAGGCATTATTGTGTGAATTGTCATGATGATCAATCACCATTATGAATGGTGGATAAGGTTGGACTTCCACAAATAACCTTATCTATAATTCTAATTTTTTTGTGTTCTTATGCATTTTAGGATTGAGGCCCAGGGATGATTTGGGATTACAATTCATTCAGTACAGAGGAATCAAATGTTGATGAAAAGGAATGCATCACAAGGTATCAAATTGGCACCATGACTATGCCAATGCATTTTCAAAGGAGTTCATAGGTGAATTTTGGGGCAAGTTATGGACATTAACTACACCTCACTTAGATATTTAATTTATTATAAAACAAAGATGTTTTGCCCAATCACACCCACCCAATCCACCCAAATTATCACATGTTACACCTTGTGTTGGGATAATTTTGTTTATGCAAGGGGGGGTGATGTTACAATAACACAATTTATACATCTTTAACAATTGTGGGATTAGGAATATGAAGAGGGATGTATGGGTGTTGGGAGGGAAGTTGGGGATGTGGGGCCACCAAGGACAATTGACATTTGCCCATCTTGTGCATAACAATCATAGGCAACATTCTCATTTTTGGGCAATGTGGATAATCCATCATCCCAACCTAAGGTATAAGTGATTGCACAAATATGGGAGCCATAAATTGGTCCAATAGTTATAGGAGGTGAGATTCATAAAACAAAATGACTACTACATGATCACATTGGATGTTTTTCCTTTAGCTTGAAAGAATTAAGTTGGTTGAAAGGATAAAAAGTTCAAATTAGAGGATGATATTTTCCAATTTTTAGATGACTTTATAAGTTCAATTAGGTGAAGAAAGTTTTAGTTCAAGTTCGAACGTTAGTGTTATTATATGTTAATTTGGTAAAATTATTTAAGGGCGAGTATGCTTCCACGATAATAATGACAATTAAGAAAAATATTTTTGACAATTGAATTAAACATCACATGTGTGGGGATTATTATTTGGTGAATAACCAAACCCATTTAAACAAATATGCCATGCCCCTATTAGAAAAATCTTTGATGCTTTTGGGTAACTTAAGGTTTTCAATACTTTGGACTTGGATTTTGGTTAATTGCCATTGAAGGAAAATGACAAGGTCAAGATGACATTTCGAGGGATGAATGCACATGGGAAGGATTGTTTATATCAATGGCAATTCTTACCTTTTGGTTTTAAGAATGCTCATACAAAATTCCAACAAGTTATGGATCAAATGTTGGTGAGTCTTGGTTTTGTCAAATGCTACATGAACAATATTATTATCTCTAGTTTAATTCAAGGGGATCGCATGTAGCATTTGCACAAGATGCTTGATGAATTTAAAGAATATAACTTTAATTTGCATCTTAGTAAGTGTTAATTTTTTCACATCAGAATACATAGGTCATATGATTTATCCATGTGAATTGGGGTTTCAAAAGGCTAATGTTGAGGCCATTTCACATGATCCCTAGCCATTGGATGTTAGTTAGTTGGGATCATTTTTGGGTTTGTGTAACTATTATTGATGATTTGTTAAAGGATTTAGTAGCATTGCTAAACTTTTGATTCAATTAATGGCCAAACATACATATGGGGTGCAACATAGGAATATACATTTTAGGAGTTGAAGGCCATGTTCACATCTATTCCCATTTTGCAAGAATCCATGCGGGGACAACCTCTTTAGTTACATATTAATCAGATTATTATAGGGTTCGGAATTGTGTTTATTCAACTTGATGATGATGTTCAATAATTTGTGATGGCATATGTTGGCCAATCATATAACAAGACAATAGCCAAATATAAATCATTTAAAAGGGAGTACTTCATTATTGTTTGGGCAAATTCACCATTTCATTACTATTTTTATGGTAGTCCATTCACTTTGGTTACAAAATCACCAAAATTGAAATCCTTAATGGAATTAGATGGTAATGTTGATGGATTGACTCAAAACCTAAATTCAAACGAAAAGGACACCAATGGGGTTCATTGGTATGGTGACATGGATTTGGAAGTAGTTATAAATTGGCATGTCTTTGCATACCCATGTAATTTATTGGGATGTTTTGGGAATACACTTCATAGTAACATGGGTAACAAGGATTCCTATTATGCGAACATTAAACCAAAAGGTGATGGTTCTTTAAATATACTTGATGATGCATTATTGTTACATACTTGTAAACAATTGATTGAAGTTTCAATTGGATTGACTCACAGGGAACATGATTAGGTTGTGCATAGGGAAAAACAAATCAAATGGGAAGGCTTTCAATGGGTGTGGACAATTAATGGATAGGAATAGGTTGTGCCTTGCTTAAAATAATGTGAAATCCTTGTGTGGCATGTTCATGAAGAGTTGGGCCATTTTGGGGTTTAATGGACCTACAATTTGCTTTAAACATAATATTATTAGTGGGAGATGCAATTGCAAGTGTAATAATTTGTTTTTTGGTGTGTGGTGTGTGAGTGAGTGTAGGTGCCATGTAGTGCACTAACATTTCATTTACAACCCTTGCCCATTATGGGCCTTTGGGTGTTGATGGAGTTTGGATTTTGTTGGCCCGTTGAATTTGACATTTTTATATAATTGATATGTTTTGGTTATGATTGAACATTTCTTTAAATGGTCAAAGTTGTTGCCCTTGTTAAAACATAATAGTGAAGGTGTTACCTATGCATTTAAAGATTAAATGTTTAATAAATTTGACATTATAGTTGAAGTATTCATTAACCAAGGTACAAAATTCCATGGGGAATTCCAAAAATTATGTGAAAAAACACTTATTGATCATTTGCACAACTTCATGAAACCATTTTGAAATAGACAAATTAGCTAAATGGATGGTGCAAATAGTGAAGCAAGGTTTGCAAAAGTATGGGCTTCAAAAGGGCCATTTTGAAAATTGGGACCTATAATTACCATGGTCAACCATGGGACATAAGTTTAGTGCATAAGTTTCTCTTGCATATTTTTTACCATATTTTTTATTGTTTGATTGTGAACCTAAACTACCAATTTAAATCCAATGCAATGAAATGGTGGTAATTAATTTGGTTGATATGAATGTGTGGCTTTAGGCATGTGAACAATGGGTAGTTTTGTTTTGTTGTGTAATGCCAATGGGTATGGATAATTTAATAATTGTTCAACTTTGAAATATCTTATGTTATGCCATTATTCAAGGAGGTGGTTATTGGCTTTGAGTATGTAGATTTGAATTAAGAGATTATGTATATATGTAATAAACAACATTGATTACATTAGATGTGACTAGTGGAGGATATGTTATTTCAAATGTGCATAAGGTACTATATTTTGGAATGTTGTTTTAGGAGGGTTGAAATGGTCAAACATGGAAAGAGGACATGCGAAATTATGCATTGTGTCATCTTTTAGTGTGAATGGTCAATTTGACCCCTCTTTGTGTCCATGTTGACTTTTGATGTATGTTATCCATGCAATCTTGAACGGCAACAAAATTGTTGGTGTATGATTAGTGTTCAAGAGGTTGGCATATGGGATGTTTGACACCAACTTTGAAGGAAATACTTGCAAAAAATGGCTTTGCCTTTAATGCATAACATAAACCTAGGGATTTTTATAATTAGGCAGTAAGGAAATATCTTATGTTTTTATTCATGATGATGCACATTTGATTAAGGATTTGGGGGGATTATAGTTAGGTTATTAATGATGGGGCTAACATTTGCATTCAGCCTGTTGGTCCTTTCACCTTAAAAACACGTGTTCATATGTGGTGGATTTATAGGAAGGATTCTTTACATTACTATTTGGCTTAGTGGGACCTTAATCCTAAATAGGAGGGTGGTTTGAAATTTTGATGTGCCATTATGGTGGGTTTTCTCATTTGTGATATGTGTGTATACAATAACAATTATAGGCTTTCACATTGTAATGCACTACAATTGTCAATAATGTTAATTTAATTATCCCTTAAATTTTAATTATATTAATGTTAAGTTGTGTTAGCATAGTTAATTGTATTTTAACTTGGAACCAATTTGTATGTGAACAAGGTTCAAGTTGTTTAGTGTTTGGAAGATAATCCCAAGTTACGAGTTTTCAAATCACAACTTTTGGTGATTTGACATTTTAAAACACATGGTCTTTTTGGCTTTGCAGTTTTAATTGTGTTTTTACGTAAAAATCTATGCACATGGTTTGGTGGCGTTGTTCTCTATTTTGTGTTTTGGGCTTGGATTCCTGCTTGTTTACATGTCAATCACATTTTAATTTGTTTGAAAATGATATGCCACTAGGATAGTTTTTGTCATTTGTGATGTGTGTGCAAACAATGATAGTTATAAACACCAACATTATAGTGCATGACAAAGAAGTAGGTCCTCTATATAGTTACATAGCTAAGAAAATAAGTGACCATTAGGAAATTTGATGATTTATACATAGGTAAGTGCTGTTTAAACTACTTATCTACTAACAAACTGCACGGTGGCTTCTGATGGATGATGCATTGGTGGCCATTGGTTGCACCATCCAACAAAAGCCTATTGTGAGTCTGGTGCGGATGAACCCTACCTAAGTTGATCTCTAGCTTCACTCTTGTAACCTATCACCTAAACAATAGGTCTGTGACAGGGTAGATAGGTCCTGTATAGGATTGGCAGGTAGGGTTAAAAGTTGGTTATTTAGGGCCACACTGAACCAGCACCCACTAGCACACTATCCACTGAATGGCCATTCTTATTCAGTTGTGGATGAACCTTAACCAAGTTAATATTTGGTTTCACCTTGGTAACCAATTATGTAAGAAATAGGTTTCATACATAGGCAAATAGGTAACTACTGGGTATGTAGATGGTTTATACATAGTTAAGGGCTGTTTTTACTACTTACCTACTAACAGCCTACTTGTGAGTTGTTTGTAGGTAGGTAGGTAGGAAAAAAAAGCAACTGAGCTAATCACCATGGTTAGCGAAGGAACTGAAACCCAACAGAAAACTGTTTCCTTACCATTTACCATTCATCCTTCATGGTGCTCTGGTGGGTGCTGGTTCACTGTGGCCATTAGTTAGTGAGTAGAAGATACATGTAGATGATGCTAGTAAATATGTAAGCACCAGTGTGGTTAGTAAGTAGGTAGTAAAAACAGAAACAAAGCTATCCACCTTGGGCTACCTAGGGAACTGAAACCCAATGGAAAAGTGTCCTTTCCACACACCATCCATCCCTCATGGTGTGAGGTTGGTTGTTGGTTCACTCTGATTCTTTTCCCTGAATTTCTTTTGCAAATTCCCTTACAAATTAGAAGAAGTTCCTTTGGAAGCTGTTTCCAATTGCAGTATTCCTGATTTTTTTGGGGAATAATTTTTGTCTTTTCTGGAAAAGTGTTTTTGGAGTGTAAATTAAGCCTCTTTTGCTCATTTCTTGGAAAGGCATGCCATATTTTCAATATTGCAAAATTGAAAAAAAAACCAGGCTGTTTGTGATATAATTTCTTTCCAACGTAACTCTTGATCTCTAATGTTCCCAAAATCATCCCAAGTACAATATCCTTGAAACTTCAAAGCTGGTTGATAGAAAGCTACCAAGTCCATATCTATGACTGAAAAATGGCAACCAAATCTGAAGTTTTTATGAATGTTCAAAAGCAAGTTGACAAAACACCTCGCTTGCAATACAATCTTTGTTTTTCAGCCTGCTTTTTCTGTCCTTAGTCCCACTTCCACAAAAAATCCTCCAGACATGGGAAGACAAGTGTTTGTGCTTCCATGAATTTGCTGGGAAGGGTCTGTTGGGTGGGTATCTACCATCAAGTTTTAAGTTTCTTGCAGTGTGAAGCAAAAAACTATCACTGCCATATGGACTTGCCTGATGCAATGCGCATATATCAAAGTAAGTTGCTTACTTAAAGCATTTCTGCTTGTACTTTCTTCCCCGGCACAAAGTCCAGGCTTTTGAATGAGCCGCCCCTGAACTGTAAAAATCTCAACACTGCTCAATAAATGAACATAACTGTGTCAGATGCAAAAATAGACTTCTTCAAATATACACCTGTCAACTTTCAATTGCTCTATAATGGTCACTTGGGATGCAGTAGCCATGGAGCTAGGAGCAAGTAAATACTTAAATTGTAGGTAAGTATGGTTGCCTTCTCTTTTCTAATTAGCTTATTTAATTGATTAGGGGTGTGAGCACTGGATTTTGTTCTTGTGTGATTGAAGAAAGCACTGGATTGTGTTCTTGTGTACATATGCAATAATCAAGCTATAAACTAGCTGTATTGCAAATGACTAAACTTACAGTACACCAAGCTAATTATGTATTTTGGACTTAGCTCAAAATGAAGTTGATCTGCAATTTTGTCCCTCTCGAATTCCTGGGTTCTTGCAGAGGGTGTGTTAGGTTTTTATGGTTCCTGCTTCCTGTGTGCAGGGTTCTTACAAATGGGTGTGTGGGGGGGGGGTTTCACCATGTCAAGGAAATCCTGATGAAGATTAGCAAGTGTTCATTTCATGCCTTGGGGAGCTTCATCAAACACATCACCCAAAAGAAAAAAAGGTTCCATGATCAAGAGATGATTTTTTTTTGTTGCTGCATGTAAATCGAAGAGGATGATTGGACCTCAACAAAGAGACCATCTTTACAGCATGGAGATGCATTCTTGATGAGCATGATTTTGTAGTTAGCTTCTCAATATGAAAGTAAAGTTAGATTCATTTCAAGCCACATCTGAACTTTCCAGGTGTTTTCTTAGCAAAGGTATAAACACCCAACTTTGCCAAAAGAGTTTGATTGAATGACAAACATGCAACCATCATGGACCCACCCACGTATTAAGAATTATATCTTTAGTTTTGATACTCTTACAAAGAGTCATTCTAAGATAAACAAACAAAAAGAGTAGACCAAAATGTAGGTCTATTTTAATTTTAAAAAATTTCAACAAATTATTGAAATATTTTAATTTCAAAGCAAATTTGTCCCAGGTTTTAATGTTGAAATGGCATATTTAATTGATAGATTGTTTGTATGACAAGCATTATCTTTTTAAAAGCAGGTGTTGGTCTCCACGTCCTCTATTTTATTTGGCAATGAAATTTTTAAAAAGAAGAAATAATTGGTTTTGATTGAAATTTCACATTAACATTAGCTATGGGTCCAAATTTCATTGGACAGATTTCCCTAAAATCCAAGCTAATATCCTCCTTCAATCAGATCCTGGCTTTTCCTTTCTACAAATTTTCTGATTTAACACTTATATGTTTCCTTTGGCACGTTCAATTTTTTGTATCTATGTATCATGAATCCATTTTTTTCCCCCTCAAATAAATTGAGTTTTGCAAGGTGTTCATCTATCTTGAAGTATTTGTAAGTTCAAGTTTTTATATGTTTAAAAAGATTGCCAAAGTAGACAATGATGTGCAAATGTTAGAAGGTATGGTGGAAGTTCTTGTGAAGCAAGATTTATAGAGTCAAACAACTCTGTGCTGAAATATTGTTCACATATACTTGAATTCATTTTGTGAATTCAAAAGTAATGACATAAATGGAAATTGACAATTCTGTTTATCCACATCGCACATGGAATAAATGGAGTTCTGTATTTTGCTGCAATTAAAATATACAAAGATATTCTTAGAACACTTTGTTAACCATCTATCCAATACTTTGGTGTTCTTTACCATATCAAACTTCGGCTTTGTTTTGAAATGAGTCTATGGTTGTTCCCTTCACCAAGTTTGATCCTCATGCCTACATACAATGGCTTTCGCAATTTGGTGACTTATGACCTAAAACATAGCTGATTTGGATATAGAAGGTAACACTTATCATGGTGTAGTACTAAATGACTCACAAGAACATGGGAAGCAATCATGAATCGTGCTAGTGCATGATATATCAACCAGTTTGAGTCTATTCACGTTGTGAGGATGGGTACTCATCCATTGAATCCCATTAGGTGTTTGATACGTTTTTAGTGTTGTGAAAATGCTACATGTTTTATCTTTTTCAGTGAAAGGCATCATCAACATGGTACAGTGTACTATTGATATGGTACGAAATTGCTTGGACCAATGAGTGTGAAAGGATTTATCAAAGGCAATTATCCCCTTTTCAATTTTTTTTTTTGACAAGGTCAAAAAGACTATATATGTAGCCAAAGTTGATTCTGTAAAGGATTTGAAACATTGCAATATCTTTTTAATATCTACAGAACTGATCCTGCATTACATGTTATTTAATCTTGGTTGGAAATGACAAAGATTTGTATTGAATGTTTACATATTAAAATAGATTAACCCTAAACTTGAAAATTGGGCTATTAATTTCTGTTTTTAAAAAAAAAAAAAACTGGGTTTAATTTTGTCAAATAGAAAAAAAAAATTCCCCAAAGATATCATGATAATTTGGAAAAAATACCAAGTTTTCACAACTTTTT
>Ga0116229_10003125_pt1 | contig 27192 bp, 25 predicted proteins | sample S1TSphgellanicum_3_FD_87313 | JGI IMG/M metagenome (GOLD analysis project Ga0116229, IMG submission 87313) | Host-associated microbial communities from peat moss isolated from Minnesota, USA - S1T2_Fc - Sphagnum magellanicum MG | ecosystem: Host-associated > Plants > Peat moss > Unclassified... | reverse complement strand
CGCCCAATCCCCACGTCGACCTTCAGGGGCACCGCGAGTTCCGCGGCGTGCGCCATATGGCTACGCAGCTGGTCGATGATTTCCGGCACCGCGGCATCCGCCACCTCGAGAACCAACTCGTCATGGACCTGCATGATGAGCCGCGCGGGCGCCGCGGAGGTCTGCAGCCACGCGTCCACGTCGATCATGGCGCGCTTGATGATGTCGGCAGCCGTACCCTGCATGGGGGCGTTGATGGCGCTGCGCTCGGCGTACTGGCGCAGCGCCTGATTGCGCGACTGAATCTCCGGCAGATAGAGCCGCCGGCCGAACACCGTCTCGACGAATCCACTCTCACGCGCTTGCCGTCGCGTCTCGTCCATGTAGCGCTTCACGCCTGGATAGCGCTCGAAGTACAGATCGACGTATTTCTGCGCGTCGCCGCGCCCGATGCCGAGTTGTCGCGCGAGTCCAAACGCGGACATGCCGTAGATCAAACCGAAATTGATGGCCTTGGCGGAGCGGCGCTGATCCGCGCTCACGGCCTCGAGCGGCGCCCCAAACACTTCGGCGGCGGTCGCTTGATGGACGTCGCGATCTTCAGCAAAAGCCCTGAGCAGGCTCGCGTCACCGGACAGATGCGCCATGATGCGCAACTCGATTTGCGAATAGTCGGCCGCGACCAGCGAATGGCCCGGTGCCGCAATGAAGGCCTGGCGGATGCGCCGCCCTTCCTCCGTACGGATGGGGATGTTCTGCAAATTCGGATCCGTCGAGGAGAGTCTGCCGGTAGCGGCGACCGCCTGATGATAAGACGTGTGGATGCGCCCGGTGTGCGAGTCGATCTGCTCCGGCAGCTTGTCGGTGTACGTCGATTTGAGCTTGGCGACGCCGCGATACTGCAAGATCAACTTGGGTAAAGGATAGTTCTCGGCGAGTTCCTCGAGCACGTCTTCAGCTGTCGATGGCTGGCCGGTCGGTGTCTTACGAATCACCGGAATGCCGAGCTTGCCGAACAGGATTTCCTGTAACTGTTTCGGGGAATCCACATTGAATACGCCGCCGGCCGCCGCATGCGCTTCGGTTTGCAGCTCCAGCATTCGCGCGGCGAGTTTCGAACTCTGCGTCTTGAGCAGCTGTCGGTCCACCAGCACGCCGGTTCGCTCCATGCGGTACAGCACCGGGACCAAGGGTTGTTCAATGGTCTCGTAAAGAACCTTGAGCGTCGGCAGCGCTTCGATTTGCGGCCAGATCGCATGGTGCAACCGGAGCGTGACATCGGCATCCTCGGCGGAATATTCGGTGGCGCGATCCACGTCCACCTGATTGAAGCCGATCTGCTTGGCGCCCTTGCCCGCGACATCTTCGTAGTGAATGGTCTTGATCCCGAGATACTTCTCGACGGTCGAATCCATGTCGTGCCGCGTCGCCACGCTGTTGAGCACATAGGATTCGAGCATGGAATCGAAGCGCTGCCCATTGAGCGCGATGCCGTAGTTCGCCAGGATGTGCGTATCGAACTTGAGATGATGTCCGAGTTTGGCCTTGGTGAGATCCTCGAGCATGGGCTTCAATGCGGCGAGCACCGCCTCCCGATCGAGCTGTGCCGGCGCTCCCGCATAGTCATGACCGAGCGGAACGTAGGCGGCTTCGCCGGGCGTGACGGCGAAGGACACGCCGACGACCCGCGCCTGCATGTAATCGAGGCTATCGGTTTCCGTATCGAAGGAAATGAGCGGGGCCGCGGCGAGCTTCGCCAGCCAGACGTCCAATGCCTCGCGCGTCAGGATCTTTTCATACCGGCGGGCCAAAGCCGCGGACGGGGCTACTGTAAAGGCCGTGCCGGCGTCGGCGCTCGTCGATCCGCTGGTCAGCGAGCCGGCGCCGGCGGCGCCAGCCGCCGCGTCGACTGCGGCGCCTCCCTTCGCCGGCCCGGCCTCCGCTTCCAGTGCCCTGAGCAGTGAGCGAAATTCCAGTCGCGTATACAGCTCGCGCAGTCGCGCGTGATCCGGAACGCCGGCGTGCAGTGCCTCGACGGTCACTTCCAACCGCACGGCGGTATCGATGGTCGCGAGCTTGCGCGACAGTTCGAGCACCGCGAGTTCGTTGCGCAGGTTCTCTCCCACCTTGCCGCCGATATCGGCGGCGTGGGCGATCAATTCGTCCAGCGTGCGGTATTGATTGAGCCATTTGGCCGCCGTCTTCGGCCCTACCCCGGTGATTCCGGGGATGTTGTCCGAGCTGTCGCCCACCAGCGCGAGATAGTCGACGATCTGCTCGGGAAACACGTCGAATTTGGTCTTCACGCCGGCGCGATCGAGGCGCGTGTTGCTCATGGTGTTGAGCAGCTCGATGCGTGGACCGACGAGTTGCGCCATGTCCTTGTCGCCGGTCGATATCATCACGTCGAAGTCCGCTTCCGCGGCCTGCTTTGCCAGCGTGCCGATGACGTCATCCGCCTCGACTCCCATCACGCGCAGCAGCGGTAGCCCCATCGCGGCCACCGAGTCGAACAGCGGCTGCACCTGCGAACGCAGGTCATCGGGCATCGGCGGGCGATGCGCCTTGTACTGATCGAACAAGTCGTCGCGGAAGGTGCGGCCGGGCGCGTCGAACACCACGGCGATCCGGTCCGGAGCCTCCTCCTTGAGCATCTTGTTAAGCATGTTGAGCACGCCCAGCACGGCGCCGGTCGGTTCACCCTTGGAGTTGGTGAGCGGCGGCAGCGCGTGAAATGCCCGATACAGATAGCCGGAGCCATCGACCAGAATCAGCTTCCGCCCGCTCATTAAAGAGACTTCATGCGCTTACGGCGACGGCGGTGCCGGCGGTGTGGCGGGCGCGGGTACGGACGACGGTGCAGGCGAGGTACCCGACGTTGTGCCCCCGCCTGCGGCCGCGGGCGTGCCGGACGTTCCGGTAGCTGCCGGCGAGGCAGGGTTTTTCGGCAACGTATGCTTGTGCTTGGGCGCGTCCGGTAGCGTCAGCGGTCCTTTTTGACCGCAACCTGGCAGCATTGCCGTCAGACAAACGATGACGCAAGCCAAGCCAGTAGCGCCGGAAAATTTCATGGCGAAAGTATACCGCGCCGGGCAGCGCCTACGTTTGGCCGGAACTTCTGTCCCAGGCCGCCGGTCCGAGATTGCAGTCCTCATAGTGGAGACGTCGATGCAGCGGATTTCAGGCGTATTGTTGGCCGGCCTGGCGGTGGGTGCGTGCGGAGTGTCAACCGCGGCTTTGGCGGAGGATCCGGTTGGGTTGTACGTCGGCGCCGGCGTCGGCTATTCCACCATTCGCAGCGACGATCCGGCATATGGCTTGCCGGGATACTTCGACGATCACCAGACCGCGTGGAAGGTGATAGCCGGGGTGCGTCCGTTGCCGGTGGTCGGCGCTGAATTCGAATATATCGACTTTGGTCACCCTAGCGCGAACGGCTATTACGATGCCGGCTATTACGGCCTCGATTCCCATCCGCGTGCGGCCGCGCTGTTCGGCGTGGGTTATTTGCCGTTGCCGATACCGTTCTTCGACGTTTTCGGCAAGGCGGGCGTGGCGCGGCTGCAAACCGAGGTCAACACCACCATTTCGCAGGACTGCGAGGTCCAGGGCGCATGCGTGGTGCCTTCGTTCGATCGCCAAGACCAGGTCGACTATCGATTTGCTTACGGCGTGGGTGTGCAATCAAGAGCTTGGGGCTTTGCGTTTCGCGCCGAATACGAACGCATTAGCTCACCGTATGGCGACCCGGATATGTTGAGCGTCAGCGCGACGTATAGCTTTTAGAACACGTATTAGCTTTTGGAACAATGTCCGCAGGCGCCGTCTAAGAAGGCAGGCGCGCCGGTCGCACGCCGCGTAAGTGCGCCTTATACTGCGCTGCATGACACTGGGCTCTCGGCTTCGCGCACGCCATCATTCACGTCGACTCTTTGTCGCCTGTCGACTGTTTGTCGCCTCGAGCATCGTCACCCTTGGTATCGTGGCCTGCGCGGACAGGGGCCCCATGCACGCTCGGACCCCCTCGGGCAGCGACTCGACTCGCGCGCTGCGAGCCCAGGTCGATACGATCGTCGTGATCTATGCCGAGAACCGCGCGTTCGACAATCTCTACGGTAATTTCCCCGGCGCGCGGGGTCTCGCCGAAGTGGTGGACCGCGACGGCAAACCGACGCCCGCCTATGCGCCGCAGAGGGATCGCGACGGCTCGATACTGCCGGTCTTGCCGCCGGCGTGGGGCGGCGTCACCGCCTCTGGATATGCGCCGGTGGTCACCCAGGCCGAGAGCGTCGGCTTGCCGAACGCGCCATTTTCGATCGAGCACGCCTATAGCGCGCAATCCGGCGTGACTCTGTCGACCTCCGCGGTGACGCACGATTTATGGCACCGCTTCTATGAACACCAGATGCAGATCGACGGCGGCAAGAACGACGGCTATGCCGCATGGTCGGATGCGGGCGGCCTCGCGCTGGGGCACTACGATTACAGCCGGTCGGCGCTGTACGCGCTGGCCCAGGAATTCGTGCTGGCCGACAATTTTTTCCAGGGTGCCTTCGGCGGTTCGTTCTTGAATCATCAATACTTGATTTGCGCCTGCGCGCCCGAATACCCGAACGCGGATATGGCCGCGGCGAAACCCTCGATCGCCATCCTCGAGCGCGACGCCGCCGGCCACTACCTGCCGCGATTGCAACCGGCCAAGGACGCCATGCCCTCCGCCTTGGACGAGCCGCCGCGATTCGCGAAGAGCGGCAACATCGCACCGGCCAATTATTTCGGCGACGGCAAGTTCTACGCCGTCAACACCATGCAGCCCCCCTATCAGCCGAGCGGCAACACGCCGGCGGCCGACGATATCGCCTACTTGTATGCCGATCCTAACCGGCCCACGACGCTGCCGCCGCAAACACAGCGCACCATCGGCGACGCGCTCGATGCCAAGCGGGTGACCTGGGCCTGGTATTCGGGTTCATGGAGCGCGGCGCTCGCCGACGGCAGGCGCAGGGCGCTCGAGCAGCGCGACGTGATCTATGCACCCGAGACCCCCGGCGGGAACCCCGACTTCCAGCCCCATCACCAGCCGTTCAACTACTACCAACGCTTCGATCCGAGCACCCACGCGGAGCAACGCGCGCTGCACATGAAGGATTACAGCGAGCTGATTGCCGACGCCATGGCCGGCCGGCTGCCTGCGGTGGCGTTCTACAAGCCGCAGGGCAATTTGAATCAGCATGCGGGCTACGCGTCGGTCGCGGAAGGCGATGCGCACATCGCCGATCTCGTAGCGAAGCTGCGCGCGAGTCCGCAGTGGAAACACATGGTGATCGTGATCACCTACGATGAATTCGGCGGCGCCTGGGATCATGTGGCCCCGCCGCCGGGCGATCTGCTCGGGCCGGGCGCGCGAATCCCCGCCCTGATCATTTCCCCGTTCGCAAAGCACGGCACCGTCGATCACACCCAGTACGATACCGAGTCGATCCTGCGCTTGATCACGCGGCGTTTCGATCTGGAGGTGCTGCCGGGGATCACGATGCGCGATCAGGGACTCGCCGCGCACGGAGCGGCGCCGATGGGCGATCTCACCGCGGCTTTGGATCTCGGACGCTGAGCAGCTCGACGTCGAATATCAACAGCGATTCCGCGGGAATTCCGGGCCTCGCGCTCGCGCCGTAGGCGAGTTCCGGAGGCACGAACAGCCGCCATTTGGCGCCGGGCTTCATCAGCACCAACGCTTCCTGCCAACCGGGGATCATGCCCTTGACCGGGAAGGTGGCGGGCGTGCCGCGCGCGTACGTGCTGTCGAATTCCGAACCATCGAGCAGTTTGCCGCGGTATTGCACGGTCACTTCGTCCGTGTCGGTGACCGCCGGCGCCTTGCGATCGCCCGGCAAGATGACCTTATATTGCAAGCCCGACGCCGTCGTCGTCACGCCCTTCTCCTGGCCGTTCTTCGCGAGGAAATCCTTCGCCGCCGCGCGATTGCGCGCGAGCGCGGCGTCCACCACCGATTGCACGAAATCCTTCAATTGCTGCTGATCGGCCGGCGTGCTCTTCTTGCCTTGCAAGCCGTCTTGCAGGCCGCGTGTGACGGCATCGAGGGTCAGCTGGTCGGTGATCCCAAAGCGGTGCAGTTGCTCGCCGAAGGTCAGTCCGAATAAATAGCTGGTCTGCTCAGCCGAGGGGGCCGACGGAGCGGCTTTTGCCGGGTCCGGAGCCGGCTCCGCGGGGGGAGGCGTTTGGGCGCCGACAGGGGTCGTGGCTGCAACCATCAGCCAGGCGCAGCATGTCTGCCACCGAAATCCAATCGTGGTGCGTTTCATGGCGCGCACGATACGCCTCGCGGGAGGGTCTAGGCCAGCGCGAGATGGCCGCCGTCGCGGCAGAGGTACCCAAGTCCGGGTTCCTAGGCCGATGCGCCGCGCCGCAGGACCGCGACCGTGAGGCGTGACGTGCAGACGAGTTTGCCCGCCTCATTGACGATGTCGATCATCCAGATTTGCGAGCGCCCGCCGACATGCAGCGGCCGCGCCGTCCCGGTGACAAACCCGCTACGCACCGAGCGCACGTGATTGGCGTTGATCTCCTGACCGACGCAGTCGTAGCCTTCCGGGTCGACGCACAGGGCGGCGCCCATGCTGCCGAGTGTCTCGGCGAGTGCCACCGATGCGCCGCCATGCAGCAATCCATACGGCTGTCGAGTTCGGCCGTCGACCGGCATGGTGCCGCGAATGAAATCCGCGCCGATCTCGGTGATTTCTATGCCGAGGTGCTCCATCAATGTTCCGCGGCGACCGGCATTCAACTGCTCCACGGACTTGGGACTCTTCCAGATCGTCATTCCGAATCCTCGAGTTTGGCGGCCACACGCCGGTAGGCTTCGCGAAACGGAATGCCTTCCCCGGCGACCAGTGCATTCGCGGCGGCGGCCGCGTGAATTCCTGGGTCGAGCCGAATATTTTCCGGCCGAAACGTCACCCCATCGAGCGCGGCCGGCAATATGGCGAGAGTTTGCAGGCAGGAATCGATGCCGCGGAACAAAGGCGCCTTGATGAGCTGCAAATCCCGATGGTATCCCGAGGTCAGTTTTTGCGTGACCCCGAGCACTTCGTTGAGGGCGGCCTGGACGACCGCGCTGCGTCCACGCATCAACTCGAACACGTCGGGGTTGCGCTTTTGCGGCATGATCGACGAGCCGGTGGTGAACGAGTGGGGCAGACTGACGAAGGCGAATTCCTGGGTATAAAACAGCATCAAGTCCGCCGCCAAACGCCCGATGTCTTGCGTCAGCAGGGTGATTTCGAACAATAGCTGGGCCTCGGCCTTGCCGCGCGACAGTTGGACCGCCGTGACCGGCTCCTGGGTGATGGAAAATCCAAGACTGAGCCGCGTCGCCTCGCGGCTCACATCGAGATTCGGGGTGCCGTAGCCGGCCGCGGACCCGAGCGGGTTCTTGCCGATGCGCCGGCGCGTGAACTCGAGGCCCTCCGCATCGTCCCGGATCTCGGCGGCAAAACCCAACGCCCATAGCGCCACGCTGCTCGGCATCGCCTGTTGCATGTGCGTATAGCCGGGCAGCACGATCGCGCCCTGTCGGGCGGCGAGCGCCGCGAGGGCGTCCGCCACGGCGGTCGCGCCCTGCGTCAGGTCCCGCACGGCGTCGTCGAGGTACAGACGCAATGCGGCGAGCACCTGGTCGTTGCGTGAGCGGCCCGCATGCAGCCGTCCGCCGGTGTCGCCGATGCGTGCGGTGAGCATATTCTCGATCGCGGTCTGGCAATCCTCTTGTTCGAGCGAGATCGTCCAGCGCCCGGCGGCGTGCTCCTCGCCGATCTCGGTCAACGCCGCGCGAATCGCGTGAAGATCCTGCGCCGACAGCAGCCCCTGCGTGTGCAGCATCTGTGCATGCGCGATGGAGGCCCGCAGGTCGTAGCGCACCAGGCGGTTGTCGAGCGCCGAGTCCTCGCCCGCGGTATAGGCGAGCACCTTGGCGTCGAGCGGTGTGCCCTTGTCCCAGAGTCTGGTCATGAGGGGCGCCGGCTCATGAGCGTGGTAGCGGCATGCGAGCCACAGCGCCAGGGTGCCGACGGCTACGGAACATCATGCGCCCGCCGCCGCGCTCAATTGTTCGGCCGGGCTCAACGCCGTCAAGTCCGCGACCACGAGAGTGCCGGTGCCTTCGTTGGTGAAGATTTCGGCCAGCAGGCTGTCGTTGGATTTGTAGCTGATGACGTGCACACGCCGCACGCCGCTGCGAATCGCGTTTTCGATCGCGGCCGCCTTCGGCAGCATGCCGTCCTTGAGCGCCCCCTCGTCGCGCAGGCGCTTCAGACCCTTGATGTCGGTGTAGGAAATCACCGAGGTCGGATCTTCGACGCGCTCGAGAATTCCCGGTGCGCCCGTGCACAGCACCAATTTCTCCGCCGACAATGCACCGCCGATCGCGGCCGCGACGGTATCCGCGTTGATGTTGAGCAAGATGCCGTTCGAGTCCGCCGACAAGGGACTGACCACCGGCATCAAGCCGTTCTCGAGCAGCTTCTCGAGCACCGCCGAATTGACCGAATCGATGTCGCCCACCAAGCCGTAATCCACCGTCTCGCTCGAGCCCTCCGCAATCGGCACCGGCGGCCGCTTGTGGGCGCGCACCAAGCCCGCATCGACGCCGCTCACCCCAATTGCTTCGATGGCGAGTTCCCGGCAGATCGCCAGAATGCGGGTGTTGATCAGGCCGTTCAGCACCATCGAGGTGACATCGATCGACTTTTGGTCGGTGACGCGCCGGCCGTTGACCATGCGGGTGTCGATGCCGAGCGAGGCCTGCATGCTGTCGAGCTGCGGACCGCCGCCGTGAACCAGCACGGTCTTGATGCCGACTTGGTGCAGGATCGCCACCTGTTCGATGAGGTTGCGGGTGGAGATCTCGTCGCTGAATACGGCGCCGCCGGCCTTGATGATGAAGACCTTGTTCTTGTACATGCGGATATACGGCGCCGCGCTCTTGAGCGCCCGCACGGCGACGGAAGGATCAGGTCGACTCATGATCATCGAGAGTACTCCGAATCAAGAAGCCGATCAGCAGAGCATGCGATGCAGCACGGCCATCTGCACCGCCAAACGATTGAATGCCTCGCGCTTGACCACCGCGCGCGGCCCGTCCAGGACTTCGTCGGCGACCGCCACATTGCGGCGTACCGGCAGGCAATGCATGAACTTGGCGTCGGGCGAGGCGCCCGCGAACCAGGGCTCGCGCACGCACCAATCGACGAGATCCGCGCGCAGCCGCGAGTCCGCCTCGGTGTCGCCGTAATACAGCGTCGTACCCCACTCCTTGGCGTACAGCACGCTCGCACCGGCCATGGCCGCCGCGCGATCCGAGGTCTCGGTGAGCGATCCGCCGGACGCGGCGGCGGCGAGCCGTGCCTTGTCCATGATTTCCTTTGGCAGCGCGAACCCGTCGGGCCGCAGCACCACGACCTCCATGCCGCGCATCGCCGCCATGTGCACGGTCGCAGCCGGGACGGCGAGCGGCAATGCCTTCGGGTGATACACCCAGCTCAACACGAACTTGGCTCGTTGCGGCACGTCGAGTTCATCCAGGGTGCGCCAGTCGGCCAACGCCTGACAGGGATGATTGACCGCGGATTCCAGATTGATCAGCGGCTTGTCGCAGAGTTCGTCGATCATGCCGAACAGGGTTTCGCCGAGATCCTGCTGCAGATTCTTGCCCTCGGCGAAGGCGCGCACGCCCAAGGCGTCGCAGTACGATGCCAGCACCGGAATGCCCTCGCGGATATGCTCGGCGGCGTTGCCATTCATGACCGCATGCAGCCGGGTTTCCAAGTTCCAGGTCCCCTGGCCCGGCGTGATCACGAAGCAGCTGCCGCCGAGACGCGCCATTCCGGCCTGGAAGGATGCCAAGGTGCGCAGCGAGGGGTTGAAGAACACGAGACCCAAGATCTTGCCGGCGAGCGCGCGCGGCTCCGGCTTGTCCTGCAGCGATTGCGCGAGCGCGAGCAGGTCTCGAACCTGATCGCGCGTGAAATCGTCCAGATCCAGAAAGCGCTTCATGCGGTCATCCTCGTGCGGCGTGGCTCATGCCGAGATCCTCGCCAGCGCGTCGCTCAACAGGTCGACGTGGCCCTCGTTCAGGATGTACGCCGGCAACAAGCGCAGCACCCGCGGATCTCCGCTCGTGCCGGTGAGAATGTTCTTCTCGAGGAGCGCGGCCTGCACCTCTTTGGCCGGGCGCGAAGTCTTGAGCCCCAACAAAAAGCCGGCACCTTGCACGCCGGTGACCGGGCCTATGATGCAGCTCGACCGGATGTAGGCGGAGACCTGGCGCACATTGGCGAGCAGCGATTCCGATTCGATGGTGTCGATGACCGCCTCGGCCACGGCGCACGCCATGGGGCCGCCGCCGAAAGTGGTCCCCATGTCGTCGTATTTGATCGCCGAGGCTACGCGACGCGACAACAGCAGCGCCGATACCGGAAAACCATTCCCCAACGCCTTGGCGGCGGTGATCATGTCCGGCACGACGCCGTAGAAATTCGCGCCGAAGGGCGCGCCGGTGCGGCCCATGCCGCACTGTACTTCGTCGAAAATCAACAACGCGCCGACGTCGTCGCAACGCCGGCGCAACGCCTCGAGCATGGGTTTGCCCACATCGTAGGCGCCGCCCACACCCTGCACGGGTTCGACGATGACCGCGGCCGTGTCCCGGTCGATGAAGCGTTCGACGGCCGCGGGGTTGTCGCGCGGCGTGAAACTCACATCGAAGGGGGTGCGCGGAAAGCCGTACCATTTCTCGAGCGCGCCCCAGGTCACGGCGCCGGCGGCGGCGGTCCGGCCGTGCCAGCCCTGTTCCAGGGCCACGGCCTTGCCGCGCCCGGTCATCTTGAACGCGAGCTTGAGCGCATTCTCGTTGGCCTCGGCGCCGCTATTGATCCAGAACACCGTGTCCAGCCCTAATCCCACGAACTTCGCCAGGCGCGCGGCCGCGCGCTCGCGGATCGCCATCGGCAACGCATTGGTCTGGAACGCCATCTGGCGGGACTGGCGTTCGAGCGCGGCCAGCCAGCGCGGGTGCGCGTAGCCCAAGCCGGCAACCGCATGGCCGCCGTAGAAATCCAGGATCTTGCGGCCGTCGCGCGCATGCAGCCATACGCCGTCGCCATGCGCGATCTCGATCGGGTATTGCGCAAAAACCTGCGCCAGGTGGCCCGAATAGGCCTTCGCCGCCGATACGCCGGCCGGCGGTTGGGCCGTCGGGACAGCGGTTGCCGCCGCAGGGTTCGCCGTCGAGCGGGTGTTCATCGTCATACGTGTGCCTTCAGGTCCAGCCGGGAGCGGGGGCGGTGAGGCCGGTCACTTCCGGCAGTCCGAGCAGCCGGTTCATCCACTGCACGGCGCCGCCGGCCGCACCCTTGTTGAGATTGTCGAGCACCGCCATGACCGCGATCGAGTTGCCGTTGGTCACGGCACCGAGGTTTGCATAATTGCTGGTCGCCACGTCCTTCACACGCGGCGCGCCGTCGCCGACTCGGATGAAGGGGCAGTCGCGGTAATACGATTTCAGAGCGTCGAGCGCCTGCGCCGTGCTGAGCGGCTTTTTCAGGCTGCCCTGTACGGTGACGTGGATGCCGCGCGCGAACGGACCTGAATGCGGCACGAAATTGAAGTCCGCCTCGACGCCGGATGCCAGCTTCGCGCAGGCGGTGATCTCGGGAACGTGGCGATGACTCAAGGCGCTATAGCTATAAAAGTCGCTGTGCCGGTGCGGATGATGCGTCCCCTCGACCGGCTTGCGGCCGGAGCCGGTGCTGCCGGTGACGCCGGTCACGAACAGGCGGGTGTCGGTCAAGCCGAGCGCGAGCAGCGGTACGCTCGCGAGCAGAGTGGCGGTGGCGAAGCAGCCGGGATGCGCGATGTGCGCGGTGGGCGACTTGGGCAGATGTTCGGGCACGGCACAGGTAAATTCCCGCAGCCTCGCCGGCGCCCCGTGCGCGTGCTTGTAAACCGATTCGTAGGCGGTGGCAGTCGCGTAACGAAAGTCGGCCGAAATGTCCACACAGTGCACGCGCGAGCCCGCGTCGGCGGCGGCCGCGAGCAGTCGATCGACGATGCCGGCCGAAACGCCATGGGGCGCCGCGGAGAACAGCGCGCACGCGGGACCGCGCCGGATGACCGCCGTCAGCTGCTCGATATCGGCGAACCGGGTTTCCGGATAGGCGCTGCGCAAGTGCGCAAAGGCCGCGGCGACCGGAGTGCCCGGCTGACTGTCGGACAATATGCCGGCCATCGTCAGCAGGGGGTGGCCGGCGATCAGGCGCAGCAGTTCGCCGGCCACATAGCCGGTACCGCCGAGCACGATGGCCGGCGTCGGGGTCATTCGCCGGCCACCGTCGATGCCCCCACGTGGCGCAAATTCAAGCGGCTGATCACGTGGTCGCCGAGAGCGGCGGGATGGCTCACGGCATTGAATGCCTCGACGTTCATCTGGTCACGAATGATTTCGACGCCGACGAGATTGTCGGTCGACGGGCCGGTGACGACGCACGGCTCGATGCCGAAGCGCTCGCGCAAGAGTTTGACGCCGCCCCACGCAGCCACCGGATCATTGGCCGACAACACCACCGCGGTCAGCGCCGCCTTGATGTCGGGTTGGCGGAGGATCGACTCCACGCCGTAGGTCCCGAGCAGGCCATCGCCGAGTTCGAACACGATGACGTCGGGTTGGCCGGCCGCCATTTCCGTGAGCATGGTGCGGGTGAGTGCGGGGCCGCATTTGGCGGTCGTGGTCACTATCCCTAAGTCGGTAAAGATCATCGTGCGCCTCGCGCCGGAATCCTCGAAGGCCAGGATGTCCCGGCGCAGCGATACGCCGGTCGCCTTGAACGCGTCCACCACCAAGCCGCGGTGGCGCAGCCGCGCGATGATGGCCGAGGCGGCCGCGGTCTTGCCGGCTTCCATGCAGGTCCCGGCAATCGCCACCACCGGCACGCCGCGCGCATCGAGCACTGCCTCGTAATCGAGCGCCTTGTATCCGGCCTTGGCGGGCACGCCGATTCGCTCGCCGAGGTAGGGGAAGGTCAGCACCGAACCCAACACCTTGCAGTCGAACGGCTTGCCTTTGTCCTGGGTGGCCGAATCGCAGATGCCGAGTACGCCGCCGATATTCAGCATTTGCACCACGTCGCCCGGCTTGAGTGCGGCCGGAATGTGACCCGAATAGCCGAACAGGGCCTTGCGATGGCCCAAGGCACCGACCACGACGTCGCCGCGGGTGATCTTCGCCATGCGCCCGCTGGTCAGTTCCAAGGTGTTGTAGGTCGACTTGGTGTTTTGGATCTCGACCACCAGCACCATGCCTTCCTCGCACACGATATCCGGAGCGATGCGAATCTCATGCGATAGGCCGCAGGCCTGGGTCACGGACGCGATCTTATCGACCACCACCGAGCGCATCCCGCTCATGATGGCTCCTCTCCCGCGCGCGCCGCCCGAGTGCCGCCGGCGCGTTTGTAGAATACGCCGGTCAGCGCGAGCATCTTCGAATACCCCAGCGCGTCGGCCGGAGTCCACTCGCCCGCCGCTTCGCCATAGACACCCTTCGAAGCGGCCATCAACGAATACGGCGAGGTCACCCCTTCCACGAACACAGACCCCGGGCGGAACAGTACCTTCACCTCGCCGCTGACCCGGGCCTGCGAGGACACGAGCAGCGCTTCGATATCGCGGCACACCGGGTCCAAGTGCTGCCCTTCGTGCACCAGGTCGCCATACGGTTGCGCCACCGATTCCTTGATGCGCGCCTGTTTACCCGTCAAAACGAGTTTCTCCAGTTCGCGATGCGCCGTCAGCAGTACCTCGGCCGCCGGCGCTTCGAACGCCACGCGCCCCTTGGTGCCGATCACCGTGTCCCCCAAGTGGATGCCCCGGCCGATGCCGAATGGGCCGGCGAGATGTTCGAGTTGCTCGATGATGGCCACCGCCGACAACGAGGCGCCGTCGAGGCGGACGGGAATCCCACGCTCGAAGCCGATGGTGTGACGCTCCGCGGCGCGCGGCTGGGAGAACGCGTCCTTGGAAAGCACCCATGCGTCGTCGGCAAGGCTCGCCTCGGAGGTCAGCGTTTCCCGGCCGCCGATCGTGACGCCCCACAAGCCGCGATTCACGGAATACGCCCCGCCGAACGGCGGAATCGGCAGGTGATGCTCTTCGAGATATTTGAGCTGCTCGGGACGCTTGAACGCTCGGTCGCGCACCGGAGCGATGATCTCGAGGTCCGGCGCCAAAGTACGCAACGCCACTTCGAAGCGCACCTGGTCGTTGCCCGCCGCCGTGCAGCCGTGCGCCACCATTCGCGTGCCGAGCGACAACGCGATCTGTGCAATGGTCTGAGCCTGCAGCACGCGCTCCGCGCCCACGCACAGCGGGTATACCCCGCCGCGGCGCACGTTACCCATGATCAGGAACTTGAGCACCTGCTCGAAATACGCCGCGCGTGCGTCGATCAGGCGATGCTCGACGGCGCCCAACTGCGCCGCGCGCTGCGCGAGGGACTCTGCCGCGGCGGCGTCGATCCCGCCGGTGTCGACGGTGACCGTGATCACCGGCCGCCGATACGTATCCTTGAGCCAGGGCACGCAGAACGAGGTATCGAGGCCGCCGGAAAAAGCGAGCAGTATGGGCTCCTCGCCCGGGATGGAATTCGCAGTCATGAAGTTTAGCGTCCGAAGATCGCGAGCAGGCGTTCGTTCAGCCGGCGTTGCTCGCGCGCGCCGGCGGTGGCGATGAATATGGTGTCATCGCCCGATATCGTACCGACCACCTCGGGCCAGCGGGCGGTGTCGATCGCGACCGCCACGCTTTGCGCCGCGCCCACCGTGGTTTTCAATACCGTCAAGTTCGTGCCGGCCGTCAGCCGCGCGCTGACGAAAGCCTTGAGGGTCGAGAAATCGCTCTGGGGGCTCACGGCCGCCTCGGGCAGCACGTAGCGATCGCCCATCTTGGCGACGCCGAGTTCGCGCAGATCCCGGCTCACGCTCGATTGAGTCGCGGCCAACCCCAGTTTACGCAGTATCGAGACCAGCTCCGTTTGCCGTCCCACCGCCTGTTCGCGAATGATCTTCGCGAGCATGTTGCGGCGCGCCGGAGCGCTGCTTTGGTCGGGTTCGGAGCGGAGCATGTCGGTCCCAATGCATAAAGTTGCGCGCATCCTGCATAAAGATGCATGGCTTGTCAATGCGCCATGCCTTGATAATCGCAGATCTGCTCCCAGTGATAGGTGCCCGGCCGCAGGGCGTGCATGACTCCCATGATCCCGTTTTCCGTTCTCGATCTGTGTCCGGTTCCGGTGGGCGGCAGCGCGGCGCAGTCGCTCGCCAACACGCTCGATCTCGCGCGGCACGCGGAGGAGTGGGGCTTCAAGCGCTACTGGCTGGCGGAGCATCATAGTTTTCCGGGCATCGCGAGTGCGGCGACGTCGGTGGTGATCGGTCACGTCGCCGCGGGCACGAAGACCATTCGGGTCGGCTCGGGCGGCATCATGCTGCCGAATCACTCGCCGCTGGTGATCGCCGAGCAATTCGGCACATTGGAGAGCCTATTTCCCGGCCGCATCGATCTGGGGCTCGGTCGCGCGCCTGGGTCGGACCAGGCCACCGCGATGGCGCTGCGCCGTAACCTCGCCTCCGATCCCGATCACTTCCCGCAAGACGTGATGGAGCTCATCGACTACCTAGGTCCCGCGGGACCCGGCCGGCGCGTCATCGCTTTTCCCGGCGTCGGCACTCAGGTACCGATCTGGATCTTGGGCTCTAGCCTGTTCGGCGCGCAGGTCGCCGCGGCCTTGGGATTGCCCTTTGCCTTTGCGTCGCACTTCGCGCCGGGCCTCATGATGCAGGCGGTCGATGTCTACCGCGCCCGCTTCAAGCCCTCGCGGCAGCTCGAACGTCCCTATGTGATGCTGGGCTTCAATATCTTTGCGGCCGATTCCGACGCCGAGGCGCGGTATCTGTCGACCTCGATGCAACAAGCGTTCGTCAACCTGCGAAGTGGACGGCCCGGCCAACTTCCCGCGCCCGTCGAAGGCTACGAGAGCCAACTCCCGCCGCAGGCGCGCGCCATGTTGGCCGAGGTGCTCGCCTGCTCCGCCAGCGGCGCGCGCGAGACGGTGCGATCGGCGGTCGCCGCCTTCATCGAACGGCTGCGGCCCGATGAACTCATGATCGCCGCCCAGATTTTCGATCACTCGGCAAGACTGCATTCCTACGAGATCGCCGCCGACATCCAGAGGAGCCTGTCTCATTGATCGGCGCCGATATGAGCGTGCGGTAGTTAAAGGGTGCCGTTGCGCGGGCACCCGCGAGTCCGCGCCACCTGCCGACTCAGGGCAAACCGAGGAAAGTGCGCATTCGCCCGAGCTCGGCCTCGAGCCCGATACGAAACGCGCGCTCGCGCGGCGCCCGCCCGCTCGAGTATCCGAAAGAATACTCGAGGTCGCCGGAGGTAACCGACACATTGCCCCAGCCGATGATGGTATCGCGCCATAGCAGCGGCAGGGCGTAATAGCCGAGTTTGCGCTTCGCGGCGGGCGTGTAGGCCTCGAAGCGGTAAGCCCAGCCCCACAGAATCTCGAAGCGGTGGCGGTCCCAGACGACGGGATCGAAGGGCGTGAGGAGGCGCACCTCCTCGTCGGGCTGCCAACGAGCCGACGCCGGCCGATCAGCGGCCGGCCAATACCAGTCGATTCCCTCGACTCGCGCGTGAGCGAGTCGCTCCTTGGCGCGGGCAAGCGCGGCTGCGCGCTCGCCGGCCCATTGCGGCGCGCCGCCGCGCAGGTGACTGACCAGGCGGCCAAGGCTCGCCGACGGCAACGGCGCGTACTTGCGCACCACGATGTCTACCAGGGCGTCCATGCGCGCGGCGCCGGTGGCGGCGGCGGCGCCCGCCGCCGCGGGCGCATCACCATGCGCGTCGCTGCGCGCGGCGTACAGCCGGGTGCCGCCCTCCCGGCGGGCCACGCGCAGCAGCCCGCGATAGTGCATGACATCGAGCAATTGCGTGCTGGCATTCGAGGAGCCGCCGAACCAGTTGGTCACTTTGCCATGCGCAAAATGCCCGTCGACCTCGCGCGGATGCACGGTGCCGCGTGCGCGGATGAATTCCAGCACCGCTTCGGCCTGCGCGCGGCGCGCGGCCGTCCATTCGGTGCGTGCCGTGCGTGGATGCATGAGCCCATGATGCGCACGCGGCAAAAAGCCGTAGTTGACGAAAAAGTCCTCCTCCACCGGGAGCGTGGGGTAACGCCGCTCGAGATCGCCGGCGCGATAATCCGTGACGCGATGGCGCAAGGTGAGATCTTGGGCGCGAGCCGGCGCGCGAATGGGGTCAGCCTGGACGAAGCCGAGTTTGCCGATCGCTCGCCTGAGTGTGGTGGGTTTGAACAGTGACCGCGCGATCGCATAACGGCGCAGATGATCCAGCGTGACCGGCATGCGGCGATGATAATATAGGCCTCATGCTGGAAACGGTCGATATAGAAACCGGCGCGAAACCGGACGCCGCGGTGATTTGGCTGCATGGCCTCGGCGCCGACGGGCATGACTTCGAACCCATAGTGCCGGAGATCGTGCGGCGCGCAGAGCGGGCGTGGCGCTTCGTGTTTCCGCATGCTCCGGTGCGTCCGGTGACGATCAACGGCGGTATGAGCATGCGGGCCTGGTACGACATCAAGGCCTTGAATCGACAGGCCGCCGAAGACACGGCCGGCTTTCGCGAAACGGACGCGCAGATTAGGCAGTTGATCGCCCGGGAAGCAGAGCGCGGAATACCTGCGCAACGCGTGGTGCTTGCCGGGTTTTCCCAGGGCGGAGCGGTGTCGCTGTATACGGCGCCGCGCTTGCCGGAGAAATTGGCCGGCGTCATGGCGCTGTCGTGTTATTTGCCGGGCGAGGCGAGCTTCAGCGCCGAACGGGCACCCGCCAACGACGCCACGCCCGTATTGATGGTCCATGGACAGGCCGACGCCACGCTGCCGATTGCGATGGGATTGCAGGCGCGCAATTTTCTGCTGCAGCAGGGATACGCCGTCGAATGGCACGACTACCCGATGGGTCACGCGGTGTGCCCCGAGGAAGTGGCCGACATCCGTCGATTCTTGTTTCGCGTGCTGCCTTGAAGCGCAACGGGGTGAGAATCCAGACGAAACAGGCTGCTGCGGTGCAACGACTAGAGGCGGACGCACAGAAGGCGACTGCGGAGGCCGCGGCCGCCAAGCAGCAGGTGCGGGCGGCAAAGTCGGCGCTCAAGCTTGCTCGGAAATCGGCGAAGTCAGCGAAGAAGGCCGCCAAGCTCGCCCGAAAAAAGGCCGACACAGCTGCGGCGGCATTGCGCGGCCACGAACAGAAGCAGGCCGCCGCGGCCGCGAAGGCCGCGCAGGCGTCGAAACTTGGCCAGACCGCGAAACCGCCTAATCCCCGGAAGGCCTTGGCGTTGGGGATGGCCGGGGCCAAAACACAGTCCACACCGGCTAAGCCGCGCCGCGCGGCGGCGCCGAAGCCGCCGCCCACAGTGGAAGAGGTACGTTCAGCGGCGGAGGTTGCGCGGTCGGTGATCGAGCGCTTGGAACGCGCGCCGCCCAAACTGCCACCGACACCTGCGGCGACACCGACACCGACGCAGCTCCCAACCGCGGCGCCGATTCCCGCCGCCGAAATCACTCCCGGCGAGCCGACGATAGCGGCCCCACTTTCTTAGGTCATTCGCTTTCCTGAGTAATCGCCGTTACTGCTTACTCGCATCAATGCGGCATGATGTCGGGGAACAGCGTGGCGATCACGACACTCAGAAAAATGGCGGCCAAGAGTCCGACCAGTTGCCCGAGCACCCAAACCCAAAAGGCCTTGCGGGTGGCGATTCCCTGAATTTCGCTGAAGCCCATCACTTGCAGCACTACGCTCCACAGCAGGAGCAGCACATAGGCGATGAACTGGGCATCGAGCAGTAAGATCACGAAGGTTTCAACGTCGGCGCCGGGGGTCTCCATGAAGGTCGATTCGCCGGCAAGCAAGGCGGTCAGCACCCAGATCCCGAGCGAGGCGACAACGGGTACGCCGCCGAAGCTCAGTACATGGATCACCTGATTGCGCGTCGATTTGCCGCCGGCACGATTGAGCAGGCGCCCGTAAATCGCCGTAAACAGGAACAGACCCACCACACCCCCGATGGGACCGAGCAGCAAGGATTCGCCGAGAATTTCCGCCACGCTGTTGTGCGCGCCGGCGCTCTGCGTGCGAAACAAGGCGAGGAAGTTCACCACCCCTTGCGCGGCGGTCAACACATAGTCGAGCGGTCCGGCCGGGCGCGCCGCCATTGCACGAAACACGGCGCGGGGTCTCAACCACACATCTCTCAACGGGCGAATGGGTTCTGTCGGCAACACGTTGGAGAGCCTACGCAATCCATGTGACTGACTCCAGCATCATGCACAGATGACAGCAGACTTTTTCGGGGCTACTCTCACGTTGAGTTTATATGACTCCCCAGGAGAAGAGTGACCATGGCAAAGAAGAGCAAGTCGAAGAAAAAGCGTTCAACGGCAAAAGCCAAAGCAGCCCCGGCCAAGCGGAGCGCCAAGAAAAAAGTCGCGAAGAAGGCCGCGCGACCGGTGAAGGCAAAGAAAGCGGTCAAAGCGAAGGCCGCAAAAAAGGCGGTCAAATCTTCGCCGGCGAAAGCGAAGCCCAAAGCCAAGAAAGCGCGGGCCCCGACAAAAGTCGCAGCGCCGATTGCTCCGGCACCGATGACGCTGCCGCCCGTGACGTCGGCCGAGGAGGCGCCGCTGTCGACGCCGAGCGCCGGGACCGAGCCGTCAGCGTTCTAGAAATTCGCCGCCGGACGCAGGGGCCGGTCCCTTGAGTCCGACGGGCGCCTAGGCGCGTATCAGTCCTTGTAGAGGACGGGCACCGGCGCTGTCGGGGAATATTCGGCCGGACAGGGTTTTCGCGTCGACGTGTAGATGCTCGTCGAGTACGGCTTTGAATACGCTGCGTAGATCGAGGGTCGGCCTTAGGTCCCGGCCATCGAGTAATGCCGTGCGGGCAAGGCCCGGCCAATCGGCGATCACGCGCCCGCCGCGCACCGCGCCTCCGGCGAGAAACGCGCAGCCCCCCGTTCCGTGATCGGTGCCGCGGGTGCCATTCATTGCCGCGGTGCGGCCAAACTCGGTCACCACCAACACCGCCGTTTGTCCCCACAGGGACCCAAGTTCCGCCGCGAGAGTGCGCAGACCCTGATCTAGGCCGGCCAGGCGCTGTGCCAGCACGCCCTTCGCGCCTCCCTGGTTGGCGTGGGTATCCCAGCCGCCAGCCTCGATGACCGCGACTTCGGGTCCCCCCTCGCTGCGCATCAACGTCGCTGCCATGCGCATCACGCCGCCGACGCGGTCGGGAACCGTCGGTTTGCTGGGGGAGGCCGCAGTCATGGCAGGCGATTCGGCGCCTTCATTGCCGAGTTGCGCGGTCTGCACCGCCTCGCTCAAGCGGGCGGAAAACCAATCGTCCTTGGAATACAGATCGGCGAGGCGCGCGAGCAAGTCCTCATCGACATCCGGAGTTGCTTGCGGCGATTTCGATATCACCGGCGCGTCGCCGCGCAGAATCAGCGGAATGTTCTGGCTGATCGCGACCGCCCGTTCGGCGGTCCGGCCGGTCCCGCTCGGCAACGCGGCCAGCGCGCGATTCAGCCAGCCGTCCGCCGTGCCGATGGGTTTGGTGAGTCCGTTCTCCAGCACATTCTGTCCATCGAAATGCGAGCGATCGCGGTAGGGGGAGGCGACCGCCTGGAACACCACCAACTCGCCGGCACCGTAGCGTTCGTGCAGGAACGCCAGGGAGGGATGCAAGCCGAATGTATGATCGAGCGGCAGGGCGCCATCGGCGACGCCCGGAGCGAATATGGCCAGTTCACGATGCAGCGCTGAGTAGTCAGGATCGGCGTGCGGCGGGACGGCCGCGAGACCGTCGAGTGCGCCGCGCAGGATGACGACCACGAGACGCGACGAGCCCCCGGTGTGCGCGAACAACACATTGGGTAGCGCGGCGCTCGCCGCCAGCGCGCCGGTGGCCGCGAGGAAGCGGCGTCGGCTGAATGCATCAAGAGATCTCGGCATCGCTCATCTCCGTTGAAATTCAGGGCTCATCAACAACAGCGCCACAGCCTGGCCGCCGGAGGTTGCGCGGCGCAGAGCCGTCATCGTCTCCGGACGCGCGTAGGCGCCGAGACTCGATGCGGCTAGATCCTCAGGAGCGATACCGCGTTCATACTTCGCCGCGACCCTCGACGCCCACAGGACGCGATGCATGAGGGCATCGGAGCCGTCCCAGCTCTTCGAGGTGTCCGGCCAGCCCGCGGGCGATCCCGGCGTGTATTGACGCTGGCCCAGGAGTTCGAAGCTGCGCACCACCTCTTCCGGCTGGCGCGGCGCGACATCGAGGGCCCGCAACGTCGAGAACACGAAGTCTTCGGGCGTCTTGAACTTGCGCATCTCGGGATCCCACGCCTCCGGCGCAGCGATCAACGCGGTGTACACGTGCGGCAGATAGCCCCCCGAATGTAGAAAGGCGTTCGCCACCCGCTCCACCGCGGCCGGCGGCGGATCGTCGGCGACGAAGTGCCGCACCAGCTTGGTAGCGATGAAGCGCGCCGTGGCTGGGTTTCGCGCCAGATCCGCGAGCACCGCCTCGCCCTGACGCTGTCCTTCCTCGTGGTAGGTCTTGCCGAGGAAGGTCTTCGCGCCGGGCTCGTGCAAGTTGTCGCGAAAGTAAAAGCGGCCGGGCTCGCCTCCGGCCAGCCGACCCTTGCCGCCGCCGATCGACCAGCCCGTGATGATTTGCGCGAAGCTGGTGACGTCGCTCTGGGTGTAGCCGCCGTTCACGCCGAGAGTGTGCAGTTCCAGAATTTCGCGCGCCAGATTTTCGTTGATGCCGAACTCGCGCCGCGGTTTGTCCGGGGCAGAGTCCCGTTGCCGCGCGGTTTGCCGTTCGTCCCGCCGGCGCGCGAGCAGCGCCAGCTCGGAATCCTTGCCGACCGAATATTGATTGTCGAGAAAGCCGATCATCGCGGGATGCGTTTCCACCGCCGTCAAGAGTTCGATGAAGCGGCCGGTGACATGCGGCCGGATGGCCTCGTTCTCGAGCGTCCCGGCGACACCGAACACCGCGCCTTTGTCGGCCGACACCGCAAAATGGTTGGACCAAAAGTGCACCAGGCGTTCCGCAAACGGCCGGCTGGTGAGGGCGGCACTTTGAGCGCGTGCCAACACCTGTGCGCGGTAATGAGGCAAGTACGCGTCTCTGATCGGATTGAACTTCACGTCCGTGTCGGACCGGGTAGCGCTCTCGCGTTTCATCTCCTGGCGCTCTTCGCGTGCCGCCAGCAGCTCTCGGAAAATTTGCTCGGAAGGCGCCAAGGGCGTGTCGCCCGCGAGCGGTACCGGCCCCTTGATCTGCTGTTCGAGCCATACGCGTGGGTCGCCGGCAGCAGCGGCCAACTCCCCCGGGCGGGCGCCCAATCCAAAGCGCAGTACGGCGATTTCGGGTTGCATCATGCGAGTGGTAACGGCACGCACCCCAAGGACGTTGACCCGATGGGCGATTATTTGGCCTCGACGCGCGCCCGAAACGTGAATCCGTTCACACCGTGGCGGCCCGTCAAACCTCGAGTGGAACCAATGACGGTCGGTCAAATCTTACATATTTAGGAGCACGCTGCCGACGGCTAGGGCCGTGGCCGCGTTCATAGAATCCGACATATTCACCCTTGCCGGTGGCGATAGGTTGGCACGACATGTCATTGAATGAAGCGGTAATCACATCACGCTCACCCCAGCTGCGCGACGCGGCCGCGTCCCCATCGCGCGCCACGAAGGGCGGGGAGGCTCGGCGCGAACTCGAGAATCTGCGCTTGTTCAACGCCTATCTGCTGCGCGAGTTGGCGACGCTCAAGGAGCGTGAGACCCAGATGCAGCGCCTCGCCGATCGCGATTCGCTCACCGGACTCTACAACCGGCGACGCGTTCAGGAATTGTTGGAAGCCGCGATCGCCGAGGCCGCACGACAGTGGCAGCGCGTCGGCCTGCTGTTCATCGATTTGAACGGCTTCAAGGGGATCAACGATGAGTATGGGCATGCCGCAGGGGACAAAGTCCTCGCGACAGCCGCGAAGCGCATTGCCGCGCGGGTACGCGCCGGCGACATCGTCGGCCGCTACGGCGGCGACGAATTCGTGGTGATACTGCCCGGCGTGCCCGATGCGGCCGCGGTGACGCGCGTCGCGCAGACCATCCGCGAGCGGATGGCCTTACCATATCGGGTCGAGGGCACAGAACATCACTTGACCGCGGCCATCGGCGAGTCGCTATACCCACACGATGCCAGGAGCGCCGATGCATTGCTGAAGCGCGCAGACCAGGCCATGTATCGCCTGAAGGCGAGCCGCACGCGTTCGCTGCAAGCCGCGAAGCGGCCCTGCAGACGGCGCAACGATGAAGCCAAGGCGTAGTAAGAGCAGGCCCGCCGCCGCCCGGACATATGGCCAATTGGCTGACGGGTGCGCTTCAGTCAGCGCGTCGGCAGTGGTGAACCGGGATTGAGGACTGTATTCTTCTGCACCTAGGCGTCAACGTCGATGCTTTCGAGACGTTCTGCGTCTTCCGGTTCTCATAACGTGCGGTTGTGGTCATGATTCAGCGCAAGTCGTTCAAGTCGGCATTGGCCTCGGGGCTCATACTGGCGGTGGCATTGACGGGATGTGTCGTGGTGCCCGATCAGCGTCATTACGCGGGCGGCGTGGTGATGGTGGCGCCGCCGCCGCCGCGCGTGGAAGTCTACGGCGTCGCTCCGAATCCAGGCTACGTCTGGATCGGCGGCTATTGGAACTGGGTCGGCGATCGACATGAATGGGTAGGCGGCCATTGGGAGGCGCCCCATCCCGGGCATCATTGGGTCGCGCACGAATGGGTGCGGCAAGGCGACGGCTGGCACTTGAGACCGGGGCACTGGGAACGCGGCTAGAATGCGTCCGCGCCGGTTTTGACGATCAAGGCGCAAACGATCGCAATGAAGACCCCCCGCACGAATCCAGAGCCGTGCTTGATGGCGGTGTGAGTTCCCAGCAAGCTGCCGATGGAATTGCAGAGGCCAAGCGCGAATCCCAACGCCCAGTGAACCTCGCCCCGCAAGCCGAACAGCAACAGCGCTCCGGCATTGGTCGCCACGTTGATCGTGCGCGCGCCTGCCGAGGCGTGCAAGAAATCGAAGCCGTAGCAGCGCATGAACAGCAACATCAGAAAACTGCCGGTGCCCGGTCCAAAGAAGCCGTCATACAGGCCGATGAGCCCGACGGCCGTCAATGCGAAGGCCGCGCGGCCGGGCGAGAAAACGATCGGGGCATGACGCGCACCGAAGTCCTTGTGAAACAGTACGTACATCAGGACCAGCGACAGCATGACGGGCACCAAGGGCCGGAACAGCGCCGGGGATACGGCGCTGACCAGCCGTGCACCGGCGAGTGCCGCGAGAAACGCGATCGCGGCGGCGGGTAGCAGCGCGCGCCACGGAAGGCGCATCGCACGAAGGTAGCGCAGCGCGGCGCTACCCGTGCCGCAGATGCTGCCCAGCTTGTTGGTGCCCAGCAGCGTAGGCGCGTCAACCGTGGGATAGCCGGCGAGCAGCGCCGGCAGTTGAATCAAACCGCCGCCGCCCACGATGGCGTCGACGAAACCGGCCGAGAACGCGGCGATCAGAACGAAGGAAAGAGTGGCAAACCCACCGTCTAACGCGATGCCGGCCAGGGCGAGCCCCCACGAATGTCGCGCAGGGGCTTACCGCCACCGGCGTCGAACCAATGTTCGATGAGGCGGAACGATATCGATTGCCGTGGCGGCAACAATGCATTCGTCGCAGCGAGTTCGGCGCGGCTGAACCAGCGCGCATCTTCCAGCTCGTTATCTCGCAGGTGGATCTGCGAAGTGACCGCATGCGCCATGAACCCGAGCATGAGCGATGCCGGAAAAGGCCACGGTTGCGAGGAGTGGTACTCGATGTGATCGACTTCGATGCCGGTCTCCTCCATCACTTCGCGCGCCACCGCGTCCTCTAGGGATTCGCCGGGCTCGACGAAGCCCGCGATGGTGGAATAGCGTCCGAGCGGCCAGCTCGCCTGTCTTCCCAAGAGGGCTCGATCGCCGTCGCTGACCAGGACGATGATCGCCGGATCGATGCGCGGAAACTGTTCGCTGCGGCACGCCGGATCGGAGCACACGAGCACATGTCCACTCTTGGCGGGCTGGGTGGCCGTGCCGCATGTGCCGCAAAAACGATGCCGTCGGCGCCAGGCGATCATGGCGCGCGCATACGCCAACAGACCCGCTTCCTCCGCCGGCAGTACGGAGGCCACCAGGCGCAGATCCTCGAAGCGCGCTCCCGGCAACAATACCGGCGGCTCGATCGAGTCGAAATCCGCCGCGAAGTAGTGCGTCTCGCCGATGCGGCCCAGCAGAATCAGATCGGCCGCGCCACGCCGCCCCGGGGGCATGCGCGACAGCTCGATGAACGCGGCGCGCGGTTTCTCCCCCGGCGCGATGAGGCTGCGAGAATTCCAAACCGGTATCGCACGGCTGCGTTCATCGGCGAGCGCGCCGGCAAACCAATCCGGATCCTGGCGCAAATGGGCGGCGCGGTCCAAGTACGGACCGGCGAAGACATTCCTTTCCTGCATGCGCCGATTCTAGCAGGGCGCGGCTTCGCTGATGACATACGCAGCGGCCGTTGTTCTACCGCTTGTGTCCCATTGATCTATCGGGCAGCGACAAGGTCCGTCTGCGCGAAATCCTTTCCCTTGAATAGCAGAGGTTCTCGGGTCGCCTTGGCAAGGGCGTACGAAAAGCAGTCACCGTAATTTAAGCCGGCGCGGTGCCGACCCTTGCCGAAATCTATGAACGCCTGGCGCGCCATGTAGGCTTGCTCTTCGGTGACGGACTCGATAATGATAGATGCTCGCCGAATGAATGCATCGAGTTGGCGGCCGCCGTTGTGCCGGGTCTGCGCCTCGACGACCATCGCGGTTTCAACGAACGTTGCCGCCGATACGCGGCATGAATCGGCCAATGTGATCGCCTCGGCGTAGATCCGCGCGTCGTCCTCGTTGAAGAGAACCGCGATGATTGCTGAGGTATCTACGATCACTTTGGCACGCCGCGCTCGTCATAGAGCAGGGAACCGTGATCGACGGGTTTACCCTTCAGCGTAGCAGCGCAGCGACGTCCGATGGCAAGCAGTTCATCCGCCGTGGCTTCCGGTTTCTGGGCGCGGGTAACTCGGGCAAGGCGCTCGCGCAACGCTTCCGTGACCGCCCGAGTCATGGTCTCTCCGGTCTGCTCCGCGAGCTTCCGGGCGAGTTCGTGGGCTTTCGGATCCTTGATGTTCAGGGTCATGTCTACCTCAATAGATAAAATTCTACCATGGAGCCGGTGCCTCGTCTAAGGTGATTCGACTACCAAGGGGCGGATCACTGCATAGGTGCGGCTCGCGCATAGCCAATTGCCGCATATATCGCCGACTCAACGGTATCAGCTTGGGCGCTCAGGGCTCAAAAGCCCGCCCGCTGTGTCGCAGTTCGCGCAAGCCATCCCGCGCTTGGCAAGCAGATCCTGCAATTGCACGCCGCCGCACGTCGCGCAGCGCCTGGGCGTAATCTCATCGCGCCGCCCGAGGGCAAGCAGCAAGAACCAGGCGTGTTCGAAGGAGGTCGCCGCCGGCGTATGCAGTTCTCGGTAAGCATCGGCAAGAACAAACTCGCCTATCCTTCGTCAAAGTGACGAGCGGTGTGTATAATACACACGATGCAAAGCCGGGAGCTTAATCAAGCTATTGCAGGCTGATGGTTGGCAGCTCAAGCGTACCCGCGGTAGCCATCATCAATTTGCGCATCCGACCAAGCCCGGCACGGTTACCGTGCCGCATCCGAAGAAAGATCTGGGAAAAGGCTTGGCGCAGGCGATTCGCAAGCAGGCCGGATTGAAGTGAGGATTTATGCGCTATCCAGTTGCAATTGAAACAGGTGATGCCAAACATGCATTCGGCGTGGTGGTTCCGGATCTGCCGGGCTGCTTCTCCGCCGGCGATACTCTGGACGACGCGCTGACCAATT
>Ga0116229_10003124_pt1 | contig 27195 bp, 22 predicted proteins | sample S1TSphgellanicum_3_FD_87313 | JGI IMG/M metagenome (GOLD analysis project Ga0116229, IMG submission 87313) | Host-associated microbial communities from peat moss isolated from Minnesota, USA - S1T2_Fc - Sphagnum magellanicum MG | ecosystem: Host-associated > Plants > Peat moss > Unclassified... | reverse complement strand
TTATTTGAAACCAAATTTGGTTCTTTCTTTTTTTAAAAAATTGAAAATTTAAACAAAACAAAAAAATGGGAAAAAAAAAAAAAAAAAAAACCATTAATTCAAAACCCTTTATAAAAAAACAATGAGTGACCAATATGCCCTTGTTTTTTAATTAAAAAAATTACCTTACTTATATATAAACCCAAATGGAGAGAAAGAAGGAAGGCCTTTACCTTAGATTCTTTTATTTTAAATTTAAAAATAAATTGGAGGGAAAATCAAACAACCTCATTCCCAAATCATCCTTGAAAAATTCAAATAATTAACTGTTTAATTAATAGGAACGAAAGGAGAGTCTCCTCAAGCTTTTGCTAATTTTTTTTGACAAAGGTTGTCATTTTTTGACCCAAAATTTGGAAAATTGGGGGGGGGTGGAGAGGGAGGGGAAGGTTTTTTTTTTTTGGGGTTTAAAATTGGAAATTTTTTGTATATAAAAATTTGATAAGGAAAAAAAACCCTAATAATCTCCTCTATAAATTCTCTTCCATAAATAGTTTTTTCACCTGGGCTGTTCGGGTAGCCCGAGGAAAAAAAAACCCCACAGTGAAGAGGGCGGAAGGAAACTGGAACAAAGTCGTCGGCGCTGGCGCCAGAAGAGGAAGAAGAAGAAGAAACAAGCTTGGCTTGGCGCGCGCCAAGAGCGGCGAATTCCCAATCATTTTGTTTTGTTTTTCACGCAATCTGTCTCGTCTGGATCTCGTCTGTCGTGCAGAGTATAACACGTGGGGTGGAGGATTTGAAATCCGTGTTCCATGGGTTGTGTACAAAACCCTTTTCTTTCTTTCTTTCTTTCTTTGGAAACGCTCCAAATGGACAAGAAAAAAAAGCAACTGCAGCAGCAGAAGACTCCACAGATGCAGCACCAGCAGCACCAGCAGCAGATTGATGATGATGATGATGATGATGATGATAAATCATCAGGACCTGCTCACCGCAGCTCTCAGTGCTAGCAGGCATCTCTGAGAATCAGAACCCAAACAAAGTGCATGAAACAAACAGATACCATGCTTATGATGATCACAATGCCCATGATTGATGCTTGCTGCTGATGATGATGGTGATGCCTCTCGTGATTGCCAGACAAAATGAAGAAGAAGAAGAAGAAAATTATAGGAGAAGGGTAGTAGGGCCAGAGGCCCTTCCTTGTTTTGTTTTGATGTGCCTACGCACTGGGGGCAGTAGCCTGAGTGACAGGCATTGGAAAAACAAGGGCCCTACACCTTCTCCAATGCAAAAACTGGCTCAGTTTTTTTTTCAAGTGTATTCACAGGCACCTTTACCCATTGTAATTTGACCTCTGATGGCTGGCAGGCTTTACACAAAGCGTAAAGCCCATGGATGTGTGTCTGCAAGATTTACCCTTTTCATAAAACCTGCCATTTTTTAATGAAAATTCATCATACCTGTTGGGTATCACAGGAATACTGATCAGGTTTTTACAATGTATGGTGAAGGCCCTGCACAGTATAGGGTAGTGTGGGGTTGTGTAAATACACTACAAAAATTAGGGCAGGTTTTTAGGACCCAACAAAAAAGCAATTGCACATGAGGAAGAAGAGAGAGAGAGAGAGAGAGAGAGAGAGAGAAGATCAGAAAAGATGAGATCATCATGCGTGTTACAATCATCTTGGGAACTGAGATTGACCCATTTTGTAAATGTATTCAAAAGTGTAAGTGCAAGAGAGAAAAGAGAAGAAGATGGAGAAGAGACCTAGAGAAGAGGAGAGAAGGTGGGTGTGTGGTTTGGGGTTTAGGGTTTAGGGAAGCAGTGAGCATTGATGATGATGATGGGATGATGGGTGATTGCGATGTTGATGTGGGTGGGTGGTGCAGTAGGAAATCTAAATGTGGAAGCTCATGAAGAGCTCTGAGCTGCCATATAAATAGCTGACAGCAGCAGCGGGTCCATTACTGGCGCACCATGGCCTGATTCCAAGCAGGACAAAGCGGGAGAAAGTGAGAGAGACACACATGCAATCAAATCCTACTCTTCCCATGGCTAGTTATGCGCTTCTGTCAATCTGCCAAGCTAATGATAACATAGTTATAAAGTTTGTCGCTGCTGGGCTGGGCTGCTTGTCTGTTGTCTGCTTTCTGCTTTCTGCAATAATCCAAAATCCAAAAAGAAAGCCAAGCCCCCAGCTCCTCCAGGATTGCCACCCAAAAAGATCATAATGACAAACGCAAAACCCAAAAGAGAATGGAACAGTAGTGGAGGAAGCAGAAACAGAAGAAGAAGAAGAAGAAGAAATAGCCTTGGAGGAGGTCCTCCTTAAGTTGGAGAAGAATATGCAATCTATCAAGCTGCTGGTGCTGCTGCTGCTGGAAGAAGCTTTTGTTCTTCTCTTGTGTCGATGATTCTAGTGCCTTGAGAAAGTGACAGAGGATTTAGAGCTTGAAGAGCTTCTTATGTGGGTGTGGGTGGAGGGAGAAGCTGGAGAGAAGTAGTGGGTTGGGTGGCGAGCACCTCATGTAGTCTAGAAGGAGAGAGAGAGAGAGAGAGAGAGAGAGAGAGAGAGAGAGAGAGTGTGTGTGTGTGTGTGTGAGTTCTTAGAGTGTGAGGTGGCTAGGATGGAGATGGCAGAGCAGCTTGTGCAATGCAACAACAATCCTGCAAAAGAAGTTTCAAGAGACTAAGGAAACCGGACTTGAGCTGCAGTCTCAGGAAGTCGTTGCAGCAGCATTTGAGTGATTCATGGAGTCGAGGAGAGCCGCGTGCGTGCGTGCTCTACAACAACAGTTGAGGCTCTCGACTCTCTTAAGCTTGGCTTGGACCCCGTGATTCCCGAGCAGTGCAATCCGTGTCCGCCAGCATAGTAAGGCTACGACAAGGCTCACAGCACAGCACAGCACAGCTAGCTAGATGTAGCTGCTACCCATAACCTCTTTTTGCGAGGCAGGTGAGCTTGATTCGTTACAAGGGTGGTTGGTGTCCAACTCGAAGACTCTGTTGCACCGCTGCTGCTCAAGGACTCTGTTGCATTGCCACTGCTGAAGTGGGTCGTCGTCTTCTTCTTCTTGAGCTTCAGGTGCAAGCAGCAGCAATGGCAGCAACAGAGTCTAAGAGTCCCTCCGTCTGGCTGTGATCCGCCTGGGAAGAGTTTGTTGCAATGTGTCCCATGTGCGAGGATCGGGGATGGCCACTGGGTCAGACGGCAATCGAGACGAGGTACAGGGAACTGGTGAAGCACAAGCCCACAGTATGTGCAGTGGTGAGGCGCATGATGAAGCATTTGATCCACAACAGCAGCTGGAGCTCAAGCCAGCCTCATGTGGACATCCCCAAGGCGAAGATGATTGCGCGAACCCAATTCTCCAAGTCGCGCAGCGTGCAGGCTGCGTGCCAATGTGCACAAGCGAGGGAGAGAGGAAGAAGTGCACGAGGTTCACTGTCGATGCCCACTTCCGGCGAGCTCGATCGAAGCGGACAACCGTTGCAGCAGGAGCAGCGGCGAAGAACGCCTGCAGAATACTTCGTCGGTGGGCATCATCATCGTGCGCCGCGGCGGCAATCCTTCGAATCGCAACTGGGTTTGCACGGCGTCGAGACGGACGTACATTTGAAGCAGAGGAGGAGGAGAATGAGGAGAAGGAGCAGCAGCAACAGCAGAACAAGAACAAGAAGGAGAAGCTCCTCCTCCTCCTCGTCCCCTTTGCCGAGGGAGCTTCGCAGCCGACGACGACCTGCGAGTGAACCGCACCCATCTGCACGTCTTTCAGGAAGAAGATCCATCCGAGTCGCAGCAGTAACCAGCACTATGCAGACGATCGACACCACCTGCGAAGCTTGTGGAGCAGAGGTGCACATTCCTTGTCTCACAAAGACGAAGAAGAAAAAGCAGCTTGAACAAAGAGACCAAGAAGAAAATCTTTCTTCCTCCTCCTCTGCTTCGAGGTCGACACACTGGAGGAATCCTCCTGCAGTCTTCTTCAATGCTGCTGCCACCGGAGGACCCAACAACAATGTCGTCCACAATCTGGATTCTTTCGAGTTTCGGACCACTTCCATCTCCAAGAGATCATCAGCTTCCTTCAATGCTCTGCGAGGGAGTCTGAGATCCATGGTTTCCATCTCCGAGACCGTTTTCTCGACCAGCGGTGAACTGTACGAGGACGCGTCCATGACCAGATCTCCCTCCAGGAGGACGCTTTCCAGCCTCAGAGATCTCTGGAGTGCCCACAACGAATTCCTCGGCTGCTCCTCCTGCAGCAGACGACAGCAGCAGCGGTTCGAAGAGGTTCTTGATCATCATCATCATGTTGTTGTTGCCAAAAAGTCTTTGGCAAGGGGAGGAGGACTGGACGACGACGACGACGACGGATCTGATCTAGACGATGAACCTGAAACCTTGGGGCGTTTCTACAGCTCAGGTAGAGTACACCACAAAGAAAAACCCTAATTCTTTCTTTCTTTTTTTTCTCGAGCAATGTGATGCCATTATCGTGTTGCAACAAAGCTCTTCGAACCTCAACTTGGGTTTTTAGCAATCTACCTGATCGGATGCATTCTTGTTGTTGTTATAGTTTCTGTGGACTCATATGTTTGTGGGTGAGCTGTGGGGTTTTTCACAATCTGATGCATTCTTGTTGTGATGGTTTCCGTGGACTTATGTTGGTGGGTGGGTTGTGGTTGTTGCTTGCTTGTTTGCTTCTCCCCTCTTGTGAATCTCTTACAGAATCAGATACCATGATGTACTCTCTAGCAGCAGAAGAAGAAGAAATGGGTCAAGAGTTGAGCATAAGTGATGAAGCTCCTGAACAAGAAGAAGACTTGCTGCTGCGTCAGCTACTGCTCTCACAAGAGTCTTCTGCAGCTCCTCAACTCTCGCAGCAACAGCAGCTACAGTTATCACACCACAAGGAGGAGGAGGAGGAGGAGGAGTCTGCAGAGTGGGTTACAGAGTATGATGGTACAGATGACAAGCTCAGAGATTCCACCAAGAAAAGTTGCAGCAGTGGCAATTCAAGGAGCTCCTTGTCCTTGTCCTCCTCCTCGGCCTCCTCCTCCTCTTCCACACCAAAATCTACTACTAACCTCTCCTCAGGGTTCCCAGGAACTGGGAAGAAGAAGAACAACAACACCACACGGAAGACAACAGCAAGTTTTAAACAAAAGTCTCCAAAATCTGTGAGCATCGTTGCAACTTCAAACTACCACCACAACACAAACAACAACAACAACAGCAGCAGCGACAAGAAGTTGTCATCATCATCAGAGAAGCACCAACAGCAAAATCATTCTCCAACATCACCGAGTGTTGTGGTTTTACTGGGAAAATATGGGAACAGGAAAGGAATGCGGATTGCAGGATTGCAGCATTCAGATCCACAAGCCTTGAATCACCATCATGGTGGGTCTCAGATGATGATGATGATGCAAAGGCACCACAGCAGCAGCAACAACACTGCCACGGCTGCTGCTGCTGACACCAGTGGATCCTCATCAGATCACAGCCATGAGTGGGCATGTGCGAAACGAGCAATTGCAAGCTTTCAAGATGAGGTTGCTCGGATGTTGCTGGAGGGCACAGGAGATGTGAGTGAGCTTGAGGATATTGAGGATTTTTTGAACGGGTACATGAGATTGAACACTCCTTTCTATCTGGAGATGGTGGAAGAGTTTTTCAGAGCTATCTGCTTGGATTGTTTCAACAAACCATCGCTTGCTACTGGCAGCAGCAGCAAGCATACGAGCAATAATGAGCCACAACAACAACCAGCAACAGCAGCAACTACCATCACCCCCACCACCACCAGATCTGATGACAAAGGCCACCACCTCTCCTCCTCTTCAGCAACTGGTGCATCTTTGAAATCAAAATGGAGATCCACACTGAGAATCCGCTGAGCTTCTTTCACCCAGCTTGGTTCAATAATTTCAGTCCTTAAGCTTTTCCATCTTACAATCTTTGAGTGAGCAGATTTGAAAATCCCTTTCTGCACAATCTCCAGAAACCAACTCTTTGCAAATCTTCTTTGAGCAAGTGAGGAAGCAGATTTGAAAACCCTCTAGATTCGAAATCGATCTCAGGAAACGAACTTTGATTGCAATCTTCTTTGAGTGAAGATTTGAAAGAACCCCACCATCTGCTGCACAAGCTCAGGAAAACAACAACTCTTTTGCATCTTCTTTCAGTGAGCCGATGTGAAAACCAGCAATCTCAGGAAACCCAACTCTTTTGCATCTTGAGCAGATGTGAAATACCAGCAATCTCAGGAAACCCAACTCTTCGCATCTTCTTTGAGTGAGCAGAGTTGAAAAACCCGCAATCTCAGGAGAAAAACCTCCGACTTTTTTTCTTTCATCTTCTTTGAGTAAGCAGATTTGGAAATACTGTCTGCTGAGTGCGTGCGCAATCTCAGGAAATGAACTGTTTCCTGAGAAGAATCTGAGGGCTAGAGAAGACCAATTTTTGTGCAAGCTGCAAGCAAACAACAGTCAACCCTTTTTGTGTTTTTCTTCCCAGTGTTGCTTGCTTGCAGCTGCTCCACTCACTCTTCCCAACACCCAAAGCTGGAGACTTACTGTGGGGGACACACACACACACACACACACACACATGCACACATAAATACACATTCTTTGCTACTTTATAGATGTAAATCTCTTTTGTATATGTTCCTCGATTTTATTTCATCATCTTTATTGAATCAGCCTGCCTTCTGCACTTGGAAATAAAATATGGTGCAAATTTAGCACCCTTTTGTATATATGATGATAATGCTTTTTGGGTGCAAGTTTTTTTGTGTCTTTCCAGCATCTTTTGGGTGAACAAACAAACAAACACACTGATTTGTATATAGAGCAAGATGTTGCAAAAAAGCTCTCAACATTTTGCTGTCAAGATCACTCTCAAGGGTTTTTTTCCTTGTTTTCAGAGGTTACCATTTTTTTGCTCTCAAGTGTTTTTTCCCTTGTTTTCAGAGGTTATATTTTTTTCTCATAACAATGAGGAGGACATTACTTGCGGTTTGTATTACTCTTTTTTTTGGGTGTGAGAAAACTCTAGTTCAAGATTTGAACAAATGTGAAGATTTCTGTTTGCAATCCTGTCCATACACACAAGCAAGCTCTTGAGAGCTTTTCTTTGTATGCATAATGTGCAAGAGTGTGTGTTGAGTGTGCGTTTCTGTGAAGTATGGAAATACACAACAATGTGCATCTGTTGTGGAATCATCCAAACACTAAATTTGTTTTTTTGGAAACCAACAGTAGTTTAATTGAGAGCTGCATTCATTTCATACATGAATAAATGCATATTACATAAGCAGTGGGGGCTACCTTACATTGTAGCCACCTTCACAGATTCTCAAACAAAGTTGAGATTCGAAGGCCCTGACTATCCACAAGAATGCCATCCACTAGATCCTTGGCGTTGTCGATCAAGGCCAGAATCTGCCCAGCAAAGAGTGTGATGGTGATAACAAAACCATCACCCCTGTTTGCAAGAGTGAACATGCTGCTCTCAATGTTGCCAGTATTGTAGACGATCCACTCTTTAGGCTGCAGCTCTTCTGGATTGCCATTTGGATTGCTGGGAATAACTACAATCACCGTGCTCGCTGTCCAATTCTTCAGAGTTACTACTGCAGGCAACCCTTTGTTCGCTGATGCCATAACCATGACCACCATCACTGCCTGCACAACAGATAGATGTACCAACAACGACAGCAAATGATTCTTCCTCATGATCACTGCAAATTTCCTGTGTACGTTTGCAGTCAACTATCAGCTCCCAATTTTTCTTCCAGCTGAATGCACTGGGTGCAGGAGGAGAGATCAGATAGAGTGAGAAATAGTGTTTGAGAATGTGAAAGGTACAACACAGACACAAAGAGACATAGGCAGGGCTGGGAGAATGAGAGAATGTGGGGAGAGATCAAGGGTATATAGAGGCATCAAATTGGAGCATTTTAGCAACATCATAGGTACACCAAAAGGCAGATTTGCAGGATACAATCAGATACCAGTAACAATAGAATTCCTACCAGTGTTAGGTGTATAACAACAACACATGGATGCAGAAATATACCATTGTGCAGATAAGATGTACCCTCCTCCAGAGTCTCATCATGATCACGATCAGATCGTGTAGAGGATACTTCCAACTGCCCACTGCACACAAAAAGAGAATTCAACTAGATAGATACATGCTGTAGTAGATCCAGGAAAAAGGGAGACCTGATAAGGGGTCACAGTAGGAAACTCCAAAAATGTTAATTTCACCCGTGCATTTGGTTCCTTTGTATTACCAGCTTTCCATTCATCTTGTTAAGCTCCAAAAAGATTACCCAGTTATGAATACAAAACATACTTATGGACAGTCCATTACTCCAAGCAAAGATGAAAGAACTTTGCACCACAGATTAAGGGTTTATAAGGTGCCAAATTTATCAGACCAAAGCTTTTGAAGCTCGCTCTATATGTTGATGCTCGCTCCGGAGAGATGACGTCTCAACCTTTTTTTTGGGTCTTCAGCTTCTGTCAGACTTTGCAAAACAGGCTACATGCAACACAAAGGATACGTTTCATCTCCTTTTGATCTCCTACAAACTGATCTGTTGACAGACAGTACTGAAAATGAACCCCATCCTGTGAAAAGAGAGCTTGAACAACTGTAGGTTTTTCTAGATAATGAAAGACGTGTCCATGCCCTTTAAGCTGACAGGGTATTATTGTACAGAAAAAATAATTAGACAGACCTTGCAATATTGAAGCATCCAAGTTGTGAACTATCAAGCACAAAAAGCAACTGACCTACAGTAACAATTGGAATTTCATAGCTTCCCTTTCTCTATTGTGAAAATCTTGTTACTTGCAAATCCATTGCCGCCTGTGCCTGAGAGCTTCTTCATCAACATGATCTGAAGAGTGTCTACTTTCCTGATCTCTATGTACAGCATGCAGATTAACACTGGTGCCTACTACTCACAACCTTGAGGCTTGATCTCAGCCACTGACAACCACCAAATGAATTTACTCCCTTTTCCAAACTACAATTCCTCTCAGCATTGTAGAAAATCCCCGGTAATATTGATGCTCGTCCATTGGCATAAGCTGACTAAATTGGTATCCTTGAGCAATAAACTCCAAAATTGGTAGGCCTGTGGCTGAAGGCCACAATGTAAACAAACTGGCAAGACACTACCCTCCCCCTCACTTCAGCTGGAGCACATTCTATGACTACTGAGCTAGTGATTAGTTGCCTTGTCCCACTTGCTTTTCTTGCTGGCATGGAATTCGTTCTTGACAGACACCTCAGTTGTTGTCGTAGCTGTGTGGGTTACTGCAGATGTAGTAGTATTAATGGTGGTTTGACTTGCCTCTCCTAGTCCATGTGTAGCAATGACTGTGACTCCTGAAGAAGCACAACCACACAAAACAGCTTCAATCAGCCTTCGCAGGTTCCTACCTCACTTACAGTGTACAGAAATGAAGTGATGCAACCTGAGCCAAAACACCTGAAAGCATGAAGGCTTTTTGATCTCCAAAGCCAACCAGATAGGTAAACCTCTTTAAAAAAGAGCATGAATGTATGCCTAATATGTTTAAGTCATTCCAATGCAGCAGGAACAGGACCTAATTCCACATGGAGAGAAATCCTAAACAGACCATGGATGTAGTGCAAATATACCACATCTAAAATATTGGATTACTTGGCCTTCTGCAAGGCCAACAAAAGACAAAAGAGTTTGGGGCAGAAGAATCAAAAGCCAGCTTCATAGTCATAAGTGGTGCCCCCAAGGCCATTGATCTTATAATTCACCTTGTGGAAAATACCAAAATGAACAAGAGTACAGGCAAAACTATACATAAATTGCCAAGAAATGTACTTCACACCTGAGTATACTAAAATGATGGGGCCATTATCATTATCTGTCAGGTCATAGGTTGGCCACCTCATGCCATTCTCAAAAATATTTATTCCAGTGGGTCTCTGCCTTTCTGGCAAAAATGTCCAACCCTCTGGGGTGGCTCTGATGCCCCACCCAGTGCAACCCATTTTCTGTTATCACTGGCCTTTGGCAATAGCCAATTAGCAAGAGCTACACCCTCATCCTACATTCACAGAAAACTTGAAGCCACCACAAATAGAAAGAGTACCAGTGAAGCCACCTTTCTGACCAGTGAGAATTGGCATGATGGGTTTTGGCCGAGGATCTGGCAACAGTCCAGCAGCAGAGGATGCTCGTGCAAAGTCAATAGTACTACGCTGACTTTGTGTCCTCTCTGCTCCCCTTCTCTGCATTGCTACTGCCACCGCACAACCTCAAAATAGCCATGGGATTTGGCTCAATACAAATATCTTTCAAGGAATTCCTTTATTTGAACCTTCTTAGCACAGTCAGAAGATAGAGAGTTGGTGTTCTTCAGTGATTACTCTATTGCAAACCCAATAATGCTGAGGAACACAACACATGATGCAAGGGGCAAAATGCCAAAGTGCAGTGTCCGTACCCAAGGCATCAAAAAAATCAATTTCCTCATAGCCATGTGGATTGAAGATGTCAGGCCTGAAACAGCTACCAATCTGATCGATGTTTTCATGGGTGACAGCATGCTGCAGAAAATCTGGGTTTCGGTATCCTTTTGAGTTACGCAAATCCTCATTGAAGCTTCTTCCAGCTTCCTTTAACTTGGAATACTTGGTGAATTTTGCCTGCCCAATTGCACAACAAAGATGGTTCAACACCTCAAGTCGAAATAAACTTTCCTCCTCTCTAAGTGCCTCCTACTGTTTGCAAATGTTGTGAGCAGAACACACCATATCTGGCCCAAAACACACACACCAAAGCTTCAGATTTGGTAGTCAATAGCAGCATATTGAGATTCAGCACTACATGCATACAGGATATGCTAGCTGCATGAGATCTTCAAACAATCTTCAAGTTTTAGGCCATAATAGGAAATGGGATATGGAGAGGCAATGTTTTCATCCACAGCTACATTGGAAATGCATAGCAACACATTTTCTATTTCTTGGGATTAAACAAGCACAGCACCACTTTACAGATGCAAAAAAATCGGACTACTAATGCTTGACCCACTCCATCCCTTTACAGGGTAGCAATGGAACAACATGAGGACACAGCGTTCAAAGCACTGACATTGAGAAAATTCCCATGATCAGCAGGATGTCATTCTTAGAGATTGCACCCTAGCTCTTGTAAGTTGAATCTAACTTTGTTATTCATTTCTGGTTGAACCCCCCATCCTGCCCCAGCAAGCAGCCATCTGATTCAACATCAAAAGCAGATCAGATCTGGACTGAGGAATTCATGAGAAGGGAGCATGACACACCTTCAACCCATCTGAGCATAGTGTGTGAGGTGGAGATGGCAAAAAGTCAGCCAGTGGGTTTTGTTCTGTTGTGTGAGGATTCACAGAATTGTCAAGACTGTCTTGCACCACACTTGCCTCTGCCTCACCTTCATCTCTGCTAGGAGTGAGCTCCTTCCCTGACAAGCAAAACAATCAGAGTGTAAGTAAACACTTTGTGTGCCTCACGTCCAGGAATTCAAACACTGCGATTGTTAGAATCAAATCCCACTTCCTAATGCCCAGCACAAACTCTTGGTGCTTGATGACCCTGTTCTACTTCTCCCATTATCTCCTAAAAGACATCAGTTCTCCAGAGCTTTGTGTGATAATGAGAGGACCTACTGTCCTCCCAAACCCTAGACCTCATATTTTCCGGGCCTTAAAGTAGATTCTTTGCACGCATGTTCATGCTTGGAGAGTTTCAAGACATGGATCTGATCTTCTTGCAGAAACTGCTGCAAATGAACTCAGGATCAATGAAAGTCTCAACTTCCACAAAGTTGCAGCTGTAAAGATGAACTACAAACTGCTGCGGCTGGAGACTCCCCAAACCCCCACCCTCCCACATAACGTACCAATGTGTTATCTATCTGTTGCAGAAAAAAACAAAACTACAAAGAATGAGGGACTACCAGGAGTACAAATCACTACAAAAGTATCAAGTAAAAAGCTTGCTCATGACACAGTCTTGACAAGCTAACTTCTCTCAGCTGTATGAAAACAAAACCTGAGTTTCCATATCTAATCTGAACAAAGAAATTCTGCTCCATATCTGATCTGAACAAGGAAAGTGCATGGTTGTAGTGAAGGTAAAAAGTAGTACCATTGTCAACCTGCATATCATCATCATCACCAACAGCCACACTCCCATCACCAACAGTCTCTCCTTCCTACACACAATGCTCACACATACACAGACACAGCATCCCCTCTTCCTCAGCAAACCCACAAGCATTTCCTATCAGTAAACCCATCTACATCTGTCTGCTACTGCCTTCACAATCTCTGATGTCATTCTGCTCTCAAGTAGAGCATCAATTTTGGCTTCTGGCCGTGAGCTTTCAACAAGTTCCCACAACTGCAGCACGGTATAAACCAGTTGAGACCACTGACATCCTCTCTCTCTCTCTCTCTCTCTCTCTACTCTTGTTGCAGAATTGAAGCTCAAGAGCAGCAGGAAAGAGGGAGGGGCAGAGGACCAACCTCATGCTGAGGAGACGCAGCGGCCTCATCATGTGCATAGTCCACGATGCTGCTGCCTGCAGCTTCTCCGTCGCCGGGAGTCGCTGTCGTCAATGGAGGAGGTGGTGCAGCAGCATCCTCCACGTCGTCGTCGGAATCCAGATCCCCATAGACAACGGACAGGAGTGCGATGCCCTCCGCATCGCGCCTGCCTGCTGCCATCCCTAGCAAGAGAAACCTAGGGTTGCAACAGAAGGAAAAGAAAGCTCGAGTTCTGTCAGTGTGAGTACACACATACACACAACAGCCTACCAGCAGTTGAAGCTCCTTCCTTCAGAAACCTTCCCTCACTTCTGATGGGTTGTGGGCGGTGGTTAGATACTGTAGAAGAGCTTGGCCGAAGAGAAACAACGCCTCCTCCTCGACGACAATAATGTCCAGGTGCTAGGTTTAAGCTTGCAATCAGCAAGCAAGGTTTAGCGTTTGATGAGGAGCTCGACTGAGAGTCGCCGTAAGCAAGTGTTGCGGACCTCGTTGGTGCGGTCCAGCATCTCTCTCTCTCTCTCTCTCTCTCTCAGTGGCTTAGATGGCTGGCTTTGTACAGGGACAAGCTGAATTATGGAAATCAAGCTCTCTACCCTCAAAAGCTTGTTGCTGCAGATGAGAAGGACTCGAGCTTCTTGTCAGACAAGGTACCGCAAGATGTGATACCTTGCGACACATCTGGTAAGGTACTCTCGAATTTGTCTCGACATTTCTATTGATTAGCCATCAACATCTTGAGTGCTAGCTATCAACATGACCAGTTATGCAGCAGCATCAGATGAATTCCTAACTGTCAACATTCAACTGGCCCTTGGCTCTAGCAACTGCAAGCTGCAAGAAAGCACAAGGCATCACATCTTGTGACATCCTTGCCTGGTATTCATTGCTGCCAATATTCAACTGGCCCTCGGTTCCAGCAACTGCAAGCTGCAAGAAACCACAAGGTATCATGACATCTTGACATCCTTGTCTGGTTGGATTTGCAGTTAATGATGTCCTTCCCAAAGATGCTTGACCAATTCTGCAGCAGCAGCACAGATGAATTCATTGCTGCCAATATTGAATTGGCCCTTGGCTCCAGCAACTACAAGCAGCAGAAAACCAGAAGGTATCACATCTTGCAACAACTTGCCTGGTATCCATTGCTACTGATTTTGAACTCGCCCTTGGCTGCTCCAGCACCTGCAATCTGCAAGAAACCACAAGGTACCATATCTTGCCTGCTAGTCATTGCTGCCAAGGTTCAACTGGCCCTTGGCTGCTCCACACCCACAAGCTGCAAGAAACCACAAGGTATCACATCTTGTCACAACTTGCCCAGGGTAGGATTTGCAATTCATGATTGTCCCTTCCAAAGGCGCTTGACATTGCATGGTATATGTCCTGGTTCCTCCCACAACAGCAATTTGGCCTAGATCTAGATTCATTGCAGGTTTGTTTGGGGGCATGTTCTCAGTTTTCGATTAGCTATGTCTCTTGAGTCCTAGCCAACAACAACATCATGTCCAAGTCTGTCCCTTTGTTCCAGAACAAAGGAACAGAGAAACTCTGGACACAGATTGCATACACCTAAAAGGGTTTGCCCATTTTTATGGGCTGATTATTCTATACTGTCTAATGGTGATGCAGTCTGTGAGTGGTCATTGCAACTTGTCACTGCTATTTGTGATCAATGTGACAGTTTAAATCAAATGAGGTTTGAAGGTTACCAAGAATCACATCAACATTGCGCACACAAACTTCTTCTTCTTCTTCATACCACTTTCCAATATCAAAAGGTTGATTCAAGCTCAACTCATTTTTTGTGGTACAATATTCTACCCCATCTCTGCATGACCATTGAATTCTTTCTGCACAAAGGACATCATCAACCCCCAATTTCAAGCCACAATACATGGATGACAGGCCTCTAATTCCTGTAGACAACTACATAGCATGTTCTGAGCAGGGCAGCTACAGCCCCTACTGTGGCTGTTCTTATCAACCTCCTAAAAAAATAGGTAGGTCAGTAGATAGAAATAGCTAAAGAGGTAGATAGACTACAAGCTGTAGCTAAAGGCAACAAACACGTAATCCATAGTGGGGGCATCTGTTTTCAAGTGTATAGCAAATGAATAGAGTTAACCCATGGTGTTCCAATGACTTCAGAGTCAGGTTCAAAAAGTGACAGGATGGGAAATGTAGGTTGACAGAAGTAAATGCTATTCAAAGTGAAGTCAGTCTATTCTAGGATTCAGAAGAGGAAAAAAAGTTGTAATCAATTTGGGTGCAGAGGCTCTGCAATCTGTACTCTTGTATCAAACAGCAAGTAAGCAAATTTCTTGCAACATTCATTTAGCCCATTGTTCTTACAAAATCCCATGAGCAATCCTGGGCTGCAGTTCAGAATGTAGGGTGCTGTCCAATCCCAAGATCAGTTTTGTCATTCAGTTTTCAGCCTTCACTCCCAACTATACCTTGAGACCTAGGGCACAATTGAGGGCACAGAATGGAAGCTAGATATTTCAAATGCTTGAAAGATGAAGGAGACAGATGGGGAAATCTTAATGAATTGCTTGAACAACTTCCACATATTGAACTGCTTTGAGACTATGAGATGGAATTCACATATGGTTGTTGCAATCACTATGGCAACAAGTCCCCACCTGTACATTATCATTAGTACCCTCCAATGTTGTGTTGTGCTCATCTGCAGAAGCTAACAAGATCCATCTACTGTCCTCCTGGCGATTGACACCACCATCCCCCTGTAAATTTGAAAAGACATTAAGTATTGATCCAATAAAAGCTGTCTCACAAATCTTTGTTAGTATGTTCTCTATGGGGATGCAAGAGCAATTCAAAGTGTGCAAGCCTATGGACTTTCCAACAATGGTTGCTTCAAGAAAAATGTCTTGTGTGTGCAAAATTCATTATCACAAACTTCCACATTATGTGGAACATCTGATCGTGTATGCTAAACTGATTCAATAGAGGTGAGCAGCATAAATGAAAAAAAACAGGTAAAAAAGAGCAAACCCTTGCCCTAAACCCTCAATTGTGTAGGAAGTTCAAGTATTTTACAGAGAGCTGAAATCTTCTTAGGACAACTACCTATTGATCACTCCTTTTGTCATTTTCCTCACCTGAGCTTGGTTGGATGCTGGCAACATCCCACTTCCAGCAGTTTTCTTACCAGACCACGTTGCAAAGAAAAACTGTTATTGGGAAGACAGTGGGGAAGACAGTTGACATACCAGCAGCAATGTAAGAATCTCCAAAATGAAAAGGCAGGTCTCAATCTTCATACACCCGGCACTCATCAGCCTCTGGTGCCTCCTTGCAAAATTCCACCAGAGGATCAACTCCTTTGGACTGTTCTCTGGTCCGCCTATGTGCAACTTCAGCTGAAAGCTCCTCTACTTTATCCCAGGCAACTCTACATTCTCCTGAAGTCTCATCAGCCACACAGACCTCTTGAGCCTCTGCGATGCTCTCCTCAACCTGTGTCATTCAAGCAGGAAATGATCAGTGATTGTGGACAGAGGATGGAGAGAGAATCTCTCCCTCTCCATCAGATGTACCTGAAGAAGAGCAGGCAAAAAAGCATGACAAGACAAGGCAAATTTTGCAATGCTTGTGAACCCATCCTCCAAGCTATTGTAGAAGGACAAAAGCAATTTCTGACTTCCCTACGGTGAGGACTCCCTGATTGCGATTTGCTTCACCAAAGGATCTGACAAGGACTGACCTGAAACACGCTTAGGAAAACGAGAGCATTACAAAGGAGCGAGGAGTGGCAAAATCCGAGATCTACAATCGAGTCGCTAACAGTTACGCCTGAAAGACCATGTTCATCGTCTTCCCACAGACGGTTTCTCGCATCAACTTTGTTTCCCTCAGACGTACGCTCCTAGAACCCGGCCTCTCTACGTACCTGTTCATACAGTTTGTCGAGGTTGGTGACAGAGCCCCCGGGAGAAGCCATTGCGACTACGGGAAACTTCTTATGGACGACGATGATACTCATGGTATTGACACGGAGCCGGGTCGACAAGAATGGACACGCAGGTCGTGGTGCAGCAGTCGATCTTATTGACAGCAACTGGGAGGACGAAGAAGAAGAAGAAGAAGAATCCGCCTGTGACAACGTCGCAGCACTAAGCGCCAAGCCAACAGAAGAAGCCGTCGTCAAGGAAGACGCCATGTTGAGAGAAGATGCCATTGCAGCCGACAGAGAGAAAGCCACGGATCCAAAAAACCTGGTCGGCCGGCCGGCCGAGAAGTCGAACAAACAACACAAAAACAACGTCTAAATCGAAGCTCCAAGCTTATGAATTCTCGAAAAAAAAAACAACAACAACAACTCCAACAAAAAAATCAAAATACCGTGTGTTCTGAAGGCAAGAAACAAAGCTCGATTATGGCAAGAGAAATCAGAAAACACTGCGCCCGGGGAAAGCGAGAGACGCGAGAGAGAACGCGAAGGAGAGAACGCGAGCGCCGAGACAGAAGATGAGAGCACGCGCAGAGCAGTCGCATTTGCACGCATCCCCGGCGTGCAGGCCGCAAACGGATAACTGTATTCATCCAACGACATCCACAGATTATGGATCTATGGTAGTGTCCAGCTTCCGCCTTCGTGGATGACAAGTGCATGAGGAAGCCTGTTGTCCATGATTGTGCATAATTGTGGAACCCTCCAGCCAAAATGATTGAATCTTTGTGAACATTCATTCATTCAAGGCCACAATTCATTCATTCAACCCAATGCAAGGTGGCCAAAGCGAACTAGCACCCACAAATGCACCAATTTGAATGGATGTTAGTTGGATACGTTTTCTTTTTCATCGATACGTTTAACCCTTTAACCCTCCAACGATGATGAAAAGTTAACCTCAATTGCATTAGGTATTACACTAGGTGCACAAACACATATTGCAATAGATGTGTTCGGGGTTCATTCCAAAAGTATTAGCCAACATGTAAGGAGAGGCTTAAAGCAAAGGTACCTCACAAAATGCAATACCTCCATTGTTTTGAAAACTTTAATTGTAAATAACAATGTGGCAAGTTGACTACAATATCTTCATATCAATTGCAAACTTCAATCAATAATGGCAAAATCCTTAAAGGAATGCAACACCTCCATTGTTTTACCAACACTAATGAAAAAATAATAGTAGGAGTGTTTGCAATACATTCATTGCGACAGGAAACCCATGGGCTAAATGCAACACCTTCATTTTGATTACAAACTCTAATATAAATACTCATAAGTGTTTGCATTGGCATTTTACTCTAATTGAAAACTCAAGGGCATTCGTAACATAATCATTTTGATTACAACTTTTAATCTACCGTGAGAAGGATATTTGTAATACCATCATAATGTTATGTTATTTTCTTCATTTTGGGTGAAATTGATTGCATTCTCATCATTTGGGATACAAGTACATTTTCTAACCCTAAATGAGAAAGAATGCCAAGATTAACCTATATTGTACAAAATTGCAAAGAGAACATTATGTATTAAAAAAAAGGAGATGAGCAAAAAGTTTACAAAAATATATGTCCCCAAATTCCCAAATCTCTTCATATTTAAAACTATAGTATTTGTTATTACACCTTAAATAGATACTCTAATTAGCAAGATTTATCCTCCTCATAGTCCTTAGTCCCATGTGTCTAACAATAAATAATTTCAACTTAAACCATCAAGTATGCATGTTAGGCCATTGTAATCAAGCCTAGGAAGCATATAACAAGGCTTAACTAGATCCCTCTTTTGGAGTATCTTGCAATTATATTATTTGTTTGAAAGTTACCTTCTTAAAATGGCACTTAATAGAAGTTGATAATTTCTTTCACTTAGTTTGATGAATCACATGTTAGTTTCACTACAACAGATCATGTTCAGAAATTGTTGAATTTTCTATAATGTAACAACTAAATGGGGTGCCAAATTGATGGGTCAATTTGTACATTCTTTTAAAAATAAATTTTCATGAAGTGTAATAAGAAATAATATTGTTTTACTCTTTGGATCTATGTTTGTAGGAGGGTAAACTACATTTTACTATGTTAAATCCAAGTTGTAACAAAATAAATGATCTTTTATTGCAATGGGATCATTTATTGCAATGGAAATTTTGTTGTAACATTGTAAAACCACAAGCGGTAGTCAATGAGCAATAGTCAAAATGGCATTAGGAGTAATAGTGCTTATAATGATAGTTTTTTCAATCTTTTGTGTCATTTTTGAATTATTTTCAAGCAAAAATTTATTTTTGGAATTTCCAAAGATGATAATTACCACCTTGTTTCTTGTAATAGTCTTGTTGTTGGGACTCCCAATCCCAAGTTACTAGACTTCTATAAAAAAAAATTAATTTCTAGATTCTTTGCAACAAGTTAGTTCTTTCATAAGAAGTTGGAACTTGTTGGACTCTAAAAGGTAATATTAATAATGTTTTATTCTTTTGAATCATCAAAGGTGGGTGAAAGATGGGGCATGACTTACCAAATGGCCAAAGTGACAACGGGCACAAGCATGTTAAAGTAGGCTAATTGGTGATCCTTGCTCAAAAAAATTAAAATAATGAAAAATAGATTTTGAATTTTAAGACTTTTGCCAATGTTATAAAAATTTTGGTGTACTATCCATATTAAATAAACCATATATGATCATCCCCAATTCATATTATTATCCAAAATGTTTTATTTATTTATTGCAAGTTGATATTTGATATTATTTTCAAATCAAATTATTCAAATGATGTGTTATTAATGTTTGATATACATCTTTTCAAACTTGAATATTTCAATTTTGACAATGTTAAACCCTTGAAAATTAAGCTTTTCCTTACATAGGTCTAAAGCACTAAAATTTTATTTTTCAATTTGAATTATAAGTGCATTTTTGTGTTTGTAACATGATAAAAAACATGTTTTAAACATTCTTTAAGGGAGCCATAAAAACGAATTTCAAAAATGAAAGGTTATGATTATACTATATGTCTACTTTGTGCAAAGTGGAACAATAGCACCAAATCAAAAAAAGTGAGTGAAAATAGGTTGGAAAAAAACTAAACGCAACATTTTAAGCTTTTAAAAACTTTTTCATGTCATATTACATATGCTCATGTAATTCAAGAATGTGTCCTACTTTTTAACCTCCAAAATTGACAATTCTATTTTTCTACATTATTCAGATACTTTTTTGGCCTACTTCAACATGCTTATGCCCCAACATTTATGACATTGATTTGGTAAGCCATAATAGGGTGCATAAAAACATAATGACATAAATGTCACCATCCTTTTCCAAAATAAGGATTCAAATGAATTCTTGTAGCTAAATCCTTGTCTAAAATATGAATTTAGATGCATTTGGGTAGTTGAATGTAGTGATGCCCAAGACCTTGATTGTAATGATGGGTCTTGCAAGTTTTTTGATGTAAGAATCAAGATCTTCCACTTCAAGGATTGAACTCCTATGCAACTTGTTAAAATAGTGAGATTGAACAAATTACAAAACAAATCATTCATATTTGATAATTGTACCTTGATATTAGTGTGAATGAATAAAAGTCTCACTCCCAACTACTCAAAATTAAAGCAAGTTTTCCATTGGAAAAAACTAAAAGGCATACCATTCTAGTTGATTGTAGGAATTTTTTGTATTTTAGTGGTGTTATTTACTTTGCAAAGCCATTTCAAACAAACCTTAAGGAAGGAGTTTGAAATATCGAAAAGATTCATGAATGTGAAACTGCATACAATCAATAACATCTTTGCATGAAGAGTGATCACTAAGGCATCACCTAATGACCATGTATTTCATTCAATTAACATTGCCCTAAATATCAAAAGCATAAGGTTCCAAAAACAAAGGCTCTAAAAGTTAAGCTAGATTAATTAAAGAAATCATGTTTGAAATTCCTATGAAAGATGAATTTGAATTCAAATTAAGTTAACTTTACTTTTACTTGGTTTAAAGGTCAATAAAATGGGTTTCAATACATTAATTGTTGATTACAAAGGTTAAACTAAATTGATAATATATTTAGGCTCCATGTGGATCGAATAAAAAATAACGACAAATGTCTATAAATTGGCTAATGATTTTGGGGTGTCCATGAAAGGAAAATTGATCGAAAAAATTTTCAAGCCTTTAAAATTGTTCAAAGTTTGAATCCTTTTAATTAGAGTAGCTACAATCTCAAGAAGCATTTCAAGCTTGTCTTGAAGCCCAAGAAACGCCAATAACTTTGTTGAAATTCGATAAAAGAATCCATATCTATGTAAAAATCACTAGTTTCTTCAAGGGTGTGCCCTAGCAAGGCCATTGAAAATTTTGAAAAATGTCTTTTTTGGTCACCCTTCTAGGCTTTATGATAAGAGTTAAAAATTTATGAATGCACATAGATGGGTCCAATTTTTTTTTAAACATAAGCCTATTGGGCTTCATACAAATACGAATAAAGGACATTCAATGCTAGTCCTTCCTTTGAAAAACTTTAGGAATCATGTCCCAAGAGTTTACTTACAAAGTTAATATGTGTATTTGGTTGAAATAATGGTCACCGAACACGAATTGTTTTTTTTAATAAAAAAAATCAACATCTTGTTACATTTAAATTGGCCTTTATATTTACAAGCCAAATAAGGCATGTACTCTTGAAAATGGCTAAGTGTTACAAGCTCATGTAAACTAAAACCCTTGGTCTAAACACACATTTGCATGTGGGGTTTTAACACAGGGCGTTGATTCTTTCTAACAATTTTTATAACTCTCCAAAATGGAACTACTAATACCTAATGCATCTAAAATTCTAGTTATCAAATATAATTTTGTATCAAAAAAAAATTTAGTCTAAAATTCTAGTTATCAAATATAATTTTTTATCAAAAAAACATTTATATGTTTGAAAAGGAGTGAGAGGAAACTTGCAAGGATGTGCAAGGTATGATTATTTATTTTCGAAACTGGATTATTATAACATTTTGTCACTTTTCATATGGTAAAAGGGTTTCTCATACGTCTTTTATGTTATGGTAATATTATGACTCATCAACAACCTTACGAATAATATAACTGTGAGGCATTGATTGGTTCATGGATTTAATTTGATATTAAACAAAGACTACCATAATTTGTGAATAATTTGTTTTATATTTTTTGGTAATTAAGTTGTTAAGATGCATATTGAAGAAGAAAAGTTGCTATTGATTCTATGTAACCAAATGACTTACATTTTTGACAAAAACCTCATATAAGAATATGTTGTAATCATAATTTTTACACAAAACAAATTGTGTAAAAACACAAGTTAGGATTCAATAGTGATCTTCTTTTATCTTCAAAGATGGTATCCATATACTTTTAGTGATCTTCTTTTATCTTCAAAGATGGTATCCATATACTTTCTCCGACACTAAGCATGATACTTAATATAAATTTATTTTCTTTGATTTTTTACCCCAAAAAAAAACTAAAATGATTAATTTAAATTGATCAAAAAGGATTTATATTTCTGTCACAAAGAAACTAGGATCTATATAGCAAGAGATCCTATCATCTTATGAATTAAGTTTTTTTACAATGTATCTGTGAAGAGGAGATGGCTCCATGTTTCAAGAAATGAGTGTATTTGTACTTACTTAGCTATGTGCAAAGTTCTCACTTCTGGGTTTGGCAGAGGTTGTCGCATGGTACCCTAATTGGCTACCAGAGCTGGGCACACTTGGATATGCAGACCCACCTCCAACTTTGGCAATACAAGCAACTTTGATTTACATCAAAGAGATGGAGTTTCCACAAATTTGTGCAGGCTATGGATGTGGAGGCAATAAATACTGTGGGAGAGGACGGTGATGAGACTGCCCCCCACTATATAATTCTTTGAAACGCTTCTTGCCATATGAGACTGGACGCACCTACTGGAGATGTCCAATACAGAAATGTCAGAAAGGTCTCAATTGACTGGAAAAAAGAAGAAGCATATGCAGCTTCGTATGTAATGCTTAAGAATGATGCTAAAGAATTGGAGGAAGTTGCTAAGATTGCTAGTCTATTGGATGTGGGCACTGGCAAAGGCGAATGCTACAAACACACTGAGGATCTTGCGTCTAACCCTTAAGCGATCACCCTTTGTTGTCTATTTTACAAGTTCACGGAAGTAGAAAAAAATAAAGCTGCTTGTGAGGACTTTAAAGAGGGGATTGCGTTGACACCCAACACTGGAATATTCTCATCTCCTAGTGACACTTTTGTGGCTCCTGAGACAAATGTGGACTACATGCATTTTCTCTTCTTTTTTTTTCCCTTCTCTCTCTCTCTCTCCCTCCCTCTCTCTCTCTCTTTCTTTAGCCTCTTCTCCTCTTCGCGCAAAACCCAAGAAGAAAAAGCTAAAAAAACAAAAAACAAAAGAAAGAGTTCTTTCAGTGCACGCAATCCTTTTCTTTCTTCTCGCAATTCCCCTTTGAGAGCGAAATGATCAAGTCTTTAAGCCTCGCAATACCCAAAGCTCCTGTTGCTGTGGCTGTTGCTGCTGCTGCTGCTGCCCATCATCATCATCATCATCCTCATCAACTCCCTCCTCCTCTTTGCCTCGTCGCCAATTCCTTGCGCTTCTCCGCTCGGGGTGGCAACAAGGTTTGCGCCCAGCAGCGTTGCCGACTCGTCAGAACCATGGCATCTACTCCTTCCGCGGGCGGCACAAAAGTGCAGAAATCGGAGGAAGAATGGAGAACGGTTCTTAACCCTGAGCAGTTCCGCATTCTTCGTGAGAAGGGCACAGAGTGAGTACATAACTTCTTACTGTTGAACAAATGGAGTATTTTGTTCTCCTCCTCTTGCTAGTAGTCTGAGAAAGACTGCTTGAGTTTATGGCAGAATAAGCATGCAAAAAACCCTTGGCAGGAGAAGTTAAGCTGCCTTGGCTAGAGGAAGCTTCTTCTTCTTCTTCCTTCTCGTTGTTGTTGTTGTTGTTCTTCTTCTTCTTCTTTTAGGGTTTTGAATTCTCATCAAGTCTCTCTGAGTTCTGTGTGACTGAGGTTCTTGTTGTCCAGAGGTAAAATTGGCTATGTGCTGTGGGGATGTCAGATGGGCAGGAACAGGGAAGTATAACAAGCACTATGATGAGGGAGTCTATGAGTGTGCGGCATGTGGAACTCCATTGTACAAGTCTACAACAAAGTTTGATTCTGGCTGTGGCTGGCCAGCTTTCTTTGAAGGCCTTCCTGGTGCCATCACAGAAACTGTAGGCTCTTCAAAATTTTGATGCCCTTGTTTGTGCATAATCTGGTTATCAGTCTTTGGGTCACAGGTTATTTTGTTCTATGGTTGTTGTGTGGATGTTTTGTAGGCAATTTGCATGTTTTACGCTCTTGTATTTGTGCAATTGGATCTGTACTTGTTGCATGCTTCCAATTGACTCTTGTATTGTTGTGTCGGGTTGGATTGTAGCCGGATGCAGATGGCAGGCGCACTGAAATTACATGCACAGCGTGTGGAGGTCATTTGGGCCATGTTTTCAGAGGCGAAGGCTTCAAAACTCCAACTGATGCCCGGCACTGTGTGAATAGCATCTCATTGAACTTCACTCCAGCAAACAAATAGGGTTTTCCACTGGGTGCTGACTATCTGATATTGTGGAGATTTTCACTGCGACTTTATCAGAGATATGGTGATGGCTTGATATTGTTCAAAACAGATGTTTTTTTGAGATATGTATGGGGTTGGGTTGTTTGGATGGTTACATAAAGGAAACTCCAATCTCTGTCTCAACTGATTTGTGGAGTCCCACAAAGCATGACTACCCATTCATGAGTTGGTCTGTAAGAAATAAAAGCAGTCTTGGTGTATAGCTGTCTCTCTTTTATCCATTTTGTAACTTCCATTTACATGGTTGAATCTTTTGGTTTAGGATTTCATGGTGTGGTGGACCAACTGTGTTTGCAAACAGATGAGAGTATGCAGATTTTAATCCATAGCCACTTTTCTTAGAGATTCTTCACACAAAACACTGGAGGCCAAGGCATTTTGTGATGAAAGCTAAGGCAAATCTCAGTTGTAACAGCAGGCATCAATTGCCTAAACGTGTATGGGTGTGGTGGATGTTGTCATGGCAGTGTAGTAGGTCTTGGAGGGAGTGCTTACAAGGCCTTTCAAACCTTGCAAGCTGCCACTGCCTCTAAGGTGTAATAGAGATACCCATTTTCTTTGAGGTACACTAGATTTTTTTCTGATGTGAAAGGGCCTAGTGACTCACTAGGAGGCAGAATGTGGCCCTTAGAACAGGTTTTCTAAGTACGGAACTGGATACAGTGCATGGACTTCATGTCTGCACAAGGGACCCTTGACTACATTCAACAAACCCTTGATTTTACAAGCAAGAAATTCATCAGTATAATGCTCTGCTTTAGCAGATCTGCACCTGCTCATCGGGAAATTGCAGGATGGAATGCGACCTGCCTGAACCTTCTCTGAGAACTCTGGTACCTTTGGCAATCCATCGGAGCTTCCTGCTGCTGATGTTATGCATGGCAGGTACAAATTCCTGGCTTGTCAGTTCTTTGGAAGGGAATCTTTGCTAGTGAAAAATGCTCTGTAGTCCCACTGCTTTTCAGCTTTTGCCCCCACCAATCTACAGGGTGAATCACCAAAATGGATCGTGTTCTTTTTTGTCAAATTGTTCTTGTGGAATTTTCTCTCCAATCCTGTCGATATATTAGTGAAAGCTCAAACATTGTTGTTGGGTCTGTGAATAATTTCTCTGGCAGAGTTGTAGGACATATTGTTTTGCCTTGATGATTCACAGCTGTAATGCATGCTGCAGGGGGTGCATAGTAGTGCCTGATGCTAAGTTGAGTCCCAACAGCGATGGAAAAGGCAACTCAACCACTTTTATGGGACAAATTTTGGGACACATTTGAAGTGCACAGTAGCAACATAATTAAGTGAATAGAGGTGTGGTCAGCAGCAATGTTACCAAGTAAATAACAGTTCAACATAAAGGATGTTGGATTAAGATAATTATGTGTAGTGTAATGACCTTGAAGGAGGCTGTTCTGGGAACAAAGCCCCACATGATGAGGCAGGAACCCAGCATTGGACCCAAATACACAGAACAGACCCATTTGGTCCTTATCCCACATAAAGAACCAATAGAATTTTGCTTTTATGAATGGGTGGGTGTGATTAACTTGAGGGGAGAGGATGCAGTTTATGTGGAACCTTATGGGTAAGCTGCCTCCCTGTGTAGAGGGAGAAATTTTATGATTGTCAATGTGTTTGCTGTCAGTGCATGCAGGCTGATCCTTTGTCTCAAGAAAGGCCAACTTCCCAACTAGATGGATGCTTCAGCATTCATTCAGAGAAAAACTGTACACTGGGTTGCAGGAAACAATCCACTAAACCAAAAATGTCCCTGAATTGCAGCTCCAATTACTGCCTAGCATATCAGAGGAGCTCCAGTGGAACTCAAAGTGGAGGTACACATCTCAGAAGCTCATCAACTTCAAAGACTTTTTATTCAAGAGATTTGCTGCATGGATAGTAGTGCAGATATAGACTGTGGTTTCAAGATCTTGCTGACCATATCTTGAGAACAAAATGCTTCCAAAAAATTAACACTTTCTTTCATCTCTTTGATCCTTCTACCAAAACTGTTCTGGCATATCCTATGATTCCCAAATAATTGACACTTTTCTTTCATCTCTTGAATCTTTCTGCCAAAACCAAGTTCTGGCATCCTATTCTTCCTTCTCAAATGATAATCAACACTTTTCTTTCATCTCCTCAATCCTTCTGCCAAAACAGTTCTGGCATCCTCTTCTTCTGCCTCAATCTCTCGACTCCAAAGACCGATAAGCCCATGCCAAAGAGTGGCAGGGCAGAAGATGAGAAACAGTGTGCGTGCAAACTCAAAGAAAGTGGCCAGCATCCATCCCAGGATAAAACGGATGGTGTCCGAGTCATAGATCCGACCAAAGATGGGAATAAACTGCAATGTTGGCGCTCGCTGAAAGTAGTCCTTCTGCACTTTGATTTTCTTCACTGTCTTCCCTCCCTGCACACCCCCAAGAAAAGAAAAACCAACCAAATCACTTGAAACTTTCCTCAACAATCAGAAAAACAAACCGAGTTCTGGGGTTCAAGCTCCAAGAGCTCAACCAACCTCAAGCTCCAATGAGGTTGGTCGACCAAAGCTTCAAGCTCAAGAGGTTGGTTGACCAAGCCCTCAAAAACCCAACTTAGGTTATATGGCATGGGAGTTTGTCATGATGAAACCAACCTCTACTCGCCAGTTTTCGAGCTGAAGGAGAGTGAAGAACTTCAAGGACACAGTTGCTCCCAGAGACAACCAGGGTCGAGTATCGACTGTCATTTCCAGGGCCAAACAGTTCTGGGTGTCATCATAGAGTATCCTGTGAAATACAACGCCCTGGTAGTTCACTGCAAGCTCTGCAAATTGGTAGATGGCAATCAAATCTCTCAAACCTCCATTAGTGTTGATATAAAAGTGGTAGAACTGCACATCTGGTGTGAAGTACTTGCGTAATACTGCTGCCTGCCTCCTCAGTGTGGGCTTCTCCACCAGCCCTCGCACGACATACTC
>Ga0116229_10003121_pt1 | contig 27197 bp, 21 predicted proteins | sample S1TSphgellanicum_3_FD_87313 | JGI IMG/M metagenome (GOLD analysis project Ga0116229, IMG submission 87313) | Host-associated microbial communities from peat moss isolated from Minnesota, USA - S1T2_Fc - Sphagnum magellanicum MG | ecosystem: Host-associated > Plants > Peat moss > Unclassified... | reverse complement strand
CTCTTCCACTCCCCGTAATCGACGCTGTCCGCCAACAGCGAGAAGGGCATCGCCATGGCCACGCCACTCGTCAAGATGCCGATGATCCACGCCGTGAACAGCAGCGTCTCCGACCCGGCATCGATGCCGATACACAGCAGACATTGGGACCCCACCGATCCGATCAGCCCCCAAGCCCAGACGTTGCGTTTGGAGGTGCGGCGACAGAGCCACGGGAGGAAAGCCAAGGCGGCGAGGGACACGACGTCGAGGCCATTGGCCAGCGGAACGAGAGCGCCGCGATGCCAGACGTATTCGAAGAAATACGGCACCATCGAAATCCGAGCGATGAACGCGATCCAGAACAGCAGGCTGCTGGCGACGATGATGATCCAGGGCCAATTTCCGCCGATGGCCGAAAACGATGCGCGTATCGAGACGCTGCCGGCGGCGGCTGGAATCCGCTCGCGCAGATTGCGGAAGGCGATCAGGTACAGGCCGATCGAGCCCGCGGCATAGATCGGAATGGTGCGCATGATGCCGAGTTTGTCGTCGCCCCGCCCGAACCAGGCGATACACGGCAACAAGGTGGCATTGACGATCAAGACGCCGGCCTTGGAGCCGAACATCCGAAAGGTCGTGAGGACCATGCGCTGCCGCGGATCGTGCGTCAAGGCGGAGAGTATCGCCGTGACCGGCGTGTTGATCCCCGTGTACAGCACGCTGCAGCCAATGTAGGTCGCTGCTGCATAGATGGCTTTGTTCGCGGGCGTGAGGTCGGGGGTCGCGAAGGTCAAGATGCCGCTCACGGCAAACGGCACGCACAACCAGAGAAACCACGGCCGCGACTTGCCCCATCGGGAGTGAACCTTCTCGAACGCGATTCCCCAGAGCGGGGCATCCAGGGCATCGATCAAGCGTGCAATCAAGAGGATGTTGCCGGCGACGAGCGCGGAGAGGCCGGCGATATCCGTATAGAACTTCAGCAGATAAAACGACACCACCGTGAACAGGAGCTGACCCGCGGTGTCGCTCGCCGCGTAGCTGAATCGTTGCGTGTAGCCGATCGGACGCGGATTCTCGGGCGAGTCCTCGCCCGGTGGGTCGTGGCTCATCGCCGCGTCAGACGGGGCGCCAATGGGTCCCGAGATGGATTTGCGGCGGAGCGGCAGGCAGATCCGCGGCCGCCACGGGCTGCGGACAGTGGTGGGCCTTGCGGGCGGTTTCGCTCAATACCAAGCCATGCCCCGGAGAATTCGACCCCCAGATCCTGCCGTCGCGCAGAGCGTAGGGCTGTTCCACCAAGTGCTCGAAATTCTGGAAGCTGTATTCCAGCCAGGCAACCTCGGGCAGAGCGATCGCGAGGTTCACACCCAATTCCAGGAACGTGTTGCCAAGCGTGACGGGGATGCCGAGTTCCGCGGCCAGCCATGCGATGCGCATGACGTCGGTGATCTGGCCATGCACGTTCAGCATGTCGGTCGCCGCGGCCTCGAGGAGCCGGCGTTTGCCGTGGACGTCGAGATATTCTCCGGAGTTCAAGAAGGTCGGTCCGATCGACTGGCGGATGAGTTTGAGTCCCGAGAAGTCGTCACGCAGCGTCGGATCCTCGACCCACAGGATATCGTGGCCGGCTTTGCGCATCTTTTCCAGGCTGTGGATGGTCTGCCGCGGTGACCATGCCTCGTTGGCATCGATCATCACGGTCGCGCCGCTGCCGACGGTGCTCTTCAGCAATCCCAAGCGATGGATGTCTCGGTCGAGGTCCGGATGGCCGACCTTGATCTTGAAGGCGCGAAAGCCGAGGGCCGCCGCCTTGCCGAAGAGCGAAGTGAAGTCGCCGTCCGACAGATGGAAATCGAGCCCGCTCGCATACACGGGCACGGGCGCTCCGCTGCCCCCCAGGAGTCGCCACAGCGGCTGACCCACGGACTTCGCGAACAAATCCCAGCAGGCCTGTTGAATCGCCTCTTCGAACGGCAGAGACATGCGCCGCGTGTTGCCGCCCCGCGTGCGGACGACGCGATGCACCAACGCACCCGAATCCTGACCGGCGAGGCCCGGCCAGGCCTCCTCGCGGAAAATGCGGTCGATCTCGGCTTCGGCCGGCAGCGAATGGAACAGCGACTGGATGAATCCCAAACCCACGAGCTGCGAGGGACCCAAGAGTTCCAGCGCCGCGATTTGCACTTCGGCGGTGCCCACCTGGCTATCACCGATTTTGCGGTCCCGAGCGAACTGCATTCGGGTGATTCGATAATCGACGATCTGCATAGGATTCATATCGATGTTTGGGTAAACTCAAAAAGCAGCCAGCTAGATTGTAAGATATCAGAAGTCGAGATAAATATGCCAGCGACGCGTCGGCGACGTACTCCGCAAGTCCGGCAAACTCGGGACTCGTCGGATCCTCGGACCATGAGCGACCTGGCGTACCGAGCCATCCTACAGGCGCTGTTCGACCGCCGGGTGCGTGCCGGCGCCTTCGTCTCGCAAAACGATCTGGTCAAGTTGCTCGATATCCCCATTCAACCCCTGCGCGACGCCTTGCGTGTGTTGCAATCCGAGGGCGTGCTCACGATCCACGCCCGCACCGGGATCCAGTTTCTGAACCCCGATCTCGAGCTCGCGCGCAGCACGTACCAGTTCCGCTCGATCATCGAACGGGCCGCCGCGCAGCGCTTCGCGGAGACCGGCGACGCACCGACGATCGATGCACTGCTGTCGGCGCATCGAGAGTTGTTTCAAACCGTCGAACGGGAGTCTTCCGTGGCCGGTGGCATGAGCAAAGACTCGCGCAGCCGCCTCGAGAAACTCGACGAAGAGTTGCATGCCAAAATGATCCAGAGCCTGCGCAATCCGCTCGTGGAGACGACCGCGCGGCGCTTGAAGAATTACGTGACGCTGATCCGGCTCGATCGTCTGACCACCGCGCCGCTGGCGTTGCGTACGCTGAAGGAGCACATCGACATTCTGGAGGCCTGCAAGGACCGCGACGGGCAGCGCGCCGAAGCCGCCTTGTCTGCGCATTTTCAGGCGGCCCTGCACCGGATCCTCGGCATGTGCTGAGAATCTGCGGCAGGATGCATTGGTATCGATAAGATATTAATATATAATAGTGAGATATTATAGGGTCGAGGGGAGAGTTCATGAAGACACGGCATTTCGCGGCCCGGACGTAAGGCCGGTGATCCCGCTGCGTCGCGTGGGTTCGACTGGTCTTGCCGTGAGCGAACTCGGCCTCGGCAGCGCGCCCTTGGGGAATCTGTACGAACCGATGAGCGAGGCGACGGCGCGTGCCGTGCTCGACGCCGCCGTCGCCGCGGGCATTCGCTATGTCGATACCGCGCCGTTCTACGGCTTCGGACTCAGCGAACGACGCGTCGGGGACGCACTGCGCGGCCAGACATGCTGTGTGATCTCCACCAAGGTGGGCCGGCTGCTCGAGCCCGATGCGAACGTCGGCGACGATTCGCTGCGCTTCGGTTTTCGCTCGGCGCTCCCGTTCAAACCGGTTTTCGATTACTCGCATGATGCGATTCTGCGCTCTTGGGAAGCGAGCCTGCAGCGACTCGGGATCGCCCGGGTCGATCTCTTATATGTGCACGATATCGGGATCGCGACCCATGGCGCCTCGCATGCGGCGATGTGGCGACAATTGACCGAGGGCGGCGGATTCCGGGCCCTGCAGCGATTGCGCGATGAGGGGTCGATCAGCGGCTTCGGACTCGGCGTCAACGAGATTGCCGTTTGCCTCGAGGCGATGAACCACGCACATATCGACGTGCTGTTGCTGGCGGGGCGCTATACCCTGCTGGAACAGGGCGCGGCAGACGAACTTCTCCCGCGTGCCCAGGCTGCCGGCACGGCCGTCATCGTGGGGGGTCCCTACAACAGCGGCATCCTGGCCGTGGGAACGCGCTCGCAGACTCCGGCTCCGTATAACTACGCGCCCGCTCCGGCCGACGTGCTGGCGCGCGTCGCGCGCATCGAGGGTGTCTGCGAACGCCACGGCATCCCGCTGGCGGCGGCCGCGCTGCAGTTTCCGCTCGCCCACCCGCAGGTGGCGAGCGTGATTCCGGGCATCGCGAGCGTCGCTCAATTACAAGCGACGCTCAACTTTTACCGCACCCGGATCCCGTCGGAATTCTGGCAGGACCTCAAGTCCGAGGGTCTGTTGCACGACGCCGCCGTCGTGCCGATCGCGTCTCCACATCCACCTCGAGGATCCGTTCGATGACTACCGGAAGACTTGCTGGCAAACGCGCGCTGATCACGGCCGCCGCCAACGGCATCGGCCGTGAAACCGCACTGGCCTTCGCGCGCGAGGGTGCGCAGGTGCTGGCCACGGACGTGAGCGCCGCGAGTCTCGCCGGCCTCAAAGCCGAAGATCCCAGGCTCGACACCGCGATTCTCGATGTGACGAGCGCGGCCGCGATCGCTGCTCTGTTTGCGCAGCGCAGCTTCGACGTGGTCTTCAACTGTGCCGGCTGGGTTCATCAAGGCAGCATCCTCGACTGTGACGACGCGGCGTGGAGCCGATCCTTTCAGATCAACGTGGACTCGATGTATCGAATCTGCCGCGCAGCGATCCCGCAGATGCTCGAGGGGGGCGGCGGCTCGATCATCAACATGAGTTCGGTCGCCTCCAGCGTCAAAGGGGCGCCGAATCGGTTTGCCTATGGCGCCACCAAGGCGGCCGTGATCGGTCTGACCAAGGCGATCGCCGCGGACTATGCGGCGCGACAGATTCGCTGCAATGCGGTCTGTCCCGGTACCGTGCATACGCCGTCGCTCGAGGATCGCGTGGCCGCTCTCGGCGGCGTTCCCGCCGACGTATGGAAGGGGTTCACCGGGCGGCAGCCGATGGGCCGCCTCGGCAGGCCGGCCGAAATCGCCGCGCTCGTCGTATATCTCGCGAGCGACGAGAGTGCCTTCACCACCGGTGGTGCGTTCATCATCGACGGCGGTTGGTCGAATTAGCGTTTTCCATCATTTCCGGAACCGGGGTTCACGATGCGTTTATTGAGAGTGGGAGAGCGCGGGGCAGAGCGCCCCGCCGTGTTGGATGCGGCAAACGACTTGCGCGATCTGGGTGGGGTCATCGGTGATCTGACCCCGGAATGGTTGCAGTCGGGCGGTCTGGCGGCGCTCGAGGGGCTCGATGTGAGTTCCCTGCCGATTTTGCCGCGTGCCTCACGGATCGGTGCGCCGATCTCGCGCACGGGGAAGGTCGTGTGCGTGGGCTTGAATTATCGGGATCACGCGGCCGAGTCCGGCATGGATCTGCCCAGTGAGCCGGTGCTGTTCTTGAAGGGGGGTCACACGCTCCAAGGTCCCGATGACGAGGTGCACATTCCCCGCGGTTCCATCAAGACCGATTGGGAAGTGGAACTCGGGGTCGTGATCGGACGTCGCGCCAACTATGTTTCCGAGGCGGAGGCATTCGATTACGTCGCCGGCTTCGGCGTGTGCAACGATCTGTCGGAGCGTTCGTTCCAATTGGAACGTGGCGGTCAATGGGACAAGGGCAAGAATTGCGCGACCTTCCTGCCCTTTGGTCCCTGGCTCGTGACGCGTGATGAGATCCCCGATCCGCAGGCTCTCGCTTTGTGGCTCGAGGTCAACGGCAAGCGTCACCAGAATTCCTCGACGGCGAACATGGTGTTCGGCGTGCGTCACCTCGTGCATTACATCAGTCAGTTCATGCCGCTCGAGGCGGGCGACATCATCAGCACCGGGACTCCGGCGGGAGTGGGGTTAGGTCTCAAGCCGCCCGTCTATCTGAAGGCCGGCGACTCGATCCGCGTGGGTATCGAGGGACTGGGCGAACAGACGCAACGCGTGATCGACAGTCCGCGATAGCGCACTCGACGGAATCCGACCCGACCCATGTTGCGCCTCGAACGCCGCGCCAGCCTGCTCCTCGCCGCGAGCCTTCTCGGGCTGGCGCCCTATGCCCATCCCGCCGAACAGTTTGCCCATCTCGAGAAGATCGAGTGGACCTGGGCGGATCGGCCCACCGTGATCGTCGATCGATTGCCTAATGTGCTGCTGCTCGGCGACTCGATCACGCGCGGCTATTACGACTCCGTGGTGGAGCTGCTCCAGGGCAAGGGGAACGTGTTTCTGTTCGCGACGTCGGCCGCGGTCGGCGCCGACATGCTGCTCGAGCAGATTCGCGCCTACGCCAAGATGACGGGAATTCGCTTCGACGTCGTGCATGTCAACAATGGCATGCATGGCAGAACCTATTCGGAGGCGGAATATCGAGCCCAGTATCCTTCGTTCCTCGAGACGGTGAAGCGCGAGTGGCCCGGGGCCAAGTGCATCGTGGCCACCACGACGCCGGTGCGCGCCGACAGCGAGGACGGTCCGTCGAACGCCCGGATCGTCGCGCGCAACGCCATCGCATCGGCGGACGCCGCGACATCCGGTTGCCGGATCGACGACCAATACGCGCTGATGCTGCGCCACCAGGACCTGCACGATGGAAATGTGCATTACACGGCGGCGGGATCGCGGGTCCAAGCCGAGCAGGTCGTGACGGGCATCCTGCCCGTGCTCGAGGCACATCCGTGAATCGCCGCAGCTTCATCGCGGCCGCCTACACGACGCTGCTCGCGACTCGACTGACTCGCACGGCTCAGGCTGCGCCAGGTCCCGGCGCCGCGGGCGACGCCGCGCCCTCGGCACTGACCCTGCACTATGACAGTCCGGCCTTGCGATGGAACGAAGCCTTGCCGCTCGGCAATGGCCGACTCGGAGCCATGATCTTCGGCGGCGTCGATCGCGAGCGCGTGCAGCTGAACGAAGCGACGCTCTGGACCGGTCATCCGCATTCCTATGTCAACGCCGCCGCGCACGCCCATCTGCCGGAGCTGCGCGAACTCATTTTCCGGGGAGACGTCGAGGCGGCGGCCGCACTCGCGAATCGGATGATGGGTACCCCGAATACGCTGCCGGCCTATCAACCGTTTTGCGACCTGGAGGTCGAGTTCCTGTCGAACCCTCGATTCGATCGCTACCGCCGCAGTCTCGATCTCGACGCGGCACTGGCGAGCGTGACCTGCCGGACCGACCCTTCCGAATTCTTCGGCGGTGTGGCGGCGCGGCGTGAAGCCTTTGCCTCGTTTCCCGACCGCGTGTTCGTCCTGCAATTGAGCAGTGACCTCGGCGGTGGACAGACCCTGTGCCTGTCGCTCAAGACCCCTCATCCCGAGAGCCGGGTGCAGTTGCTGCCGAACGGCGATCTGTTGCTCTCGGGCGAGATGATCCCCTTGCAGGCGCCGCAAGGCTCCTGGACCGCCGATGGGTCGGGACCCGGATTGAGATTCGCCGCGCAGGTTCGCCTCATCGTCGACGGCGGCAACGTGACCCGGCAATCCGGTGAACTCTTCGTCGAACATGCCCGTGAGGTCACGGTGCTCGTGAGCCTCGCCACGAGCTTCGTCAATTACCGCGACATGTCCGCCGATCCGACCCGGCGCACTCAGACGGATCTCGATGTCGCGGCAACTCGATCCTACGAGGAGCTACGCCGTCGGCACGTCGAAGACCATCAGGCCTTGTTTCGGCGCGTGGAACTCTCGATCGACCACGAGGCCACGACCGTCCCCGCCGCGTCGACCGCCGCGACCGCAACGACGGCAACGACCGATCACAGGATCGCTCATTTCGATCCCGCGGCCGATCCGGACTTCTTTGCGGTGTTGTATCAGTTCGGGCGCTACCTGTTGATCGCGGCGTCGCGGCCCGGCAGTCAGCCCGCCAACTTGCAGGGAATCTGGAACGACGACCTCTGGCCGTGGTGGGGCTCGAAAATGACCACCAACATCAACCTGCAGATGAATTACTGGCCGGCGCAGACCGGCAACCTGGCGGAATGCGTGGAGCCGCTCGTGGATCTGCTCGAGGATCTGCGCGTCAGCGGCGCGGAGGTGGCGCGCGTGCATTACGACTGCCCGGGATTCGTGCTCCACCACAACACGGATCTGTGGCGTGCGGCGGCGCCGGTCGACGCGTTTTGGGGGCATTGGCCGGTCGGCGGCGCCTGGCTGGTCTTGCAGGCGCTCGAGCATCATGCCTTCGGTCTCGACGAGGACTGCTTACGGCAACGCCTGTACCCTCTGCTCAAGGATTCGTGCGCGTTCTTTCTCGGGTTCCTGGTCGAGATTCCCGCGGGCAAGCCATTCGCCGGCCATCTCGCCACCAACCCTTCCTCGTCGCCGGAAAATTATTACGTGATGGCGGACGGAACCAAGGGATTCATGACCTACGCGCCGACGATGGATATCGAAATCCTCACGGCGCTATTTGCGCGCTTCGTCGAGCTGTCGACACGTCTTCAGGTCGATGCGTCGATGCGGCACGCGGTGCAGGCGGCCGCGCGGCGCTTACCCCCGCTGCAGATCGGCAAGAACGGCGAATTGCAGGAATGGATCGAGGACTATGCCAAGAACGAGGCGGAGCATCGGCATTGTTCGCATCTGTACGCTCTGTATCCCGGTAGCTCCATCACGCCGCGTGGCACGCCGGAACTCGCCGAGGCGGCGCGCAAGGCGCTGGTGGCGCGCGGTTCCGCCGATGGTGCCGGTTCCGGCTTCAAGGCCTGGCGGGCTGCCTTGTGGGCGCGGCTCGGGAACGGCGACGAGGCCGCCCGATTGCTCGCCAATCTGATCACGCAAGCGACGTCGCCCAGCATGCTCAACGACGGCTGGAACCAGGTCGATGGGCATCTCGCCGGTCCGGCGGCGATCGCGGAAATGCTGCTGCAAAGCCACACGGAGGAGATCGTGTTGCTGCCGGCGCTGCCCGCGTCCTGGCCGTCGGGCCGTGTGCGTGGGCTGCGCGCTCGCGGCGGCGCGACCGTGGATATTCGCTGGAGCCACGCGCGCCTCGACTCGGTGAGCGTGAGCGCGGCTGCCACGGGAAGTGCCGGCGCCGCTCGGCACTTCCGTCTACGCCACGGTGATCTGACCGCCCGCATCGAACTTCGGCCCCACAGTACCGTGACGCTCGACGGTGCGCTGCGTCCGCGGATTTGAGATGCTGGACCCCATGACCATCGTCGATACGCATGTCCACTTCTGGGATCCGGCGCAGTTGGCCTATCCCTGGCTCGCCGACGTGCCGGCATTGAGCCGTGCGTTCCTGCCGGAAGACTACGCTGCTCAGGCCCCGTTGCCGGGGGTTGGCAAGCTCGTGTTCGTCGAGTGTGGCTGCGACCCGGCGCGCAGTCTCGAGGAAGTGCGCTGGGTGGCGGGTCTCGCGGCCGCCGAACCGCGCCTCCGCGGCATCGTGGCGCAGGCGGCCATGGAGCGCGGCGTGGGCGTTCGAGAGGAACTCGCGGCTCTGCGCCGGATTCCGCGGGTCGTGGGCATCCGCCGCAACATCGAAAGCGAACCCGATCCCGAATTTTGCTCGACGCCTGCGTTCATCGCCGGTGTGCGCGAATTGACCGCTGTCGATTATTCCTTCGACCTGTGCGTACGGCATCATCAGCTGCCGGCGGTGATCGAACTCGTGCGTCGCTGCCCCGACGTGCGCTTCGTCCTCGACCACTGCGGGAAGCCGGCGATCCGCGATCGGGTACAGGATCCCTGGCGGGAACACATCCGGCAGCTCGCGGCGTTGCCCAATGCACATTGCAAGATCTCCGGATTGCTGACCGAGGCGGATCTCGCGGACTGGCATCCGCCCGACCTACGGCCCTTCGTCGATCACGTGCTCGAGAGTTTCGGCCTGCAGCGCGTCATGCTGGGCAGCGACTGGCCGGTGCTGCGACTCGCATCGAACCATGAGCGGTGGTTCGAGGTCCTCGAGTATTGTCTCGCCGGTGTCGGGCAGGAGGCGCGCGCCCCGCTGTATCACGCCAATGCCGAGGCGTTCTATCGCCTCTGAGCGCGTGTCTTTGCGCGGGACTTCGCGCTGCGGCGGCCGGCGCGCGCCGGCGGCGTCACGATCAAGCGACGCGTCAGTGCGATCAGATCGTCCATGGCCTGCCGGGCACGCGGTGCCTCACCGCCGGCAATGGCGTTGAAAACGGCCGCATGGGCCGGCAGATCCGCGGTATGCCCGGCGATCTTGTTCGTGAAACGGATCGACGTGCGCAATGCCGTCGATATCACGTCCTTGAATTGAGCGAAGAACGGATTGCGCGAGGCGTACAGGACCGCGACATGAAATTCGATGTCCGATTCGAGGGGGTCATCGTCACCGCGCGCGGCGTCGTGCATGCGCGTGAGGCCCGCGGCGATCCGTGCGATGGCGGCCGAATCCGCTTGCCTCGTGGCGAGCTCCGCGGCGGCAGGCTCGATCGCTGCGCGCAGATCGGTGAACTGTAATAGGAGATCGATCGAAAACTTCCGCTCCAGCAGCCAATCGAGCACATCGGCATCGAACAGGTTCCACGAGGCGCGCGGCAGGACGATCGTGCCCTGTCGCGGTCGGGCGCTCAACAGACCTTTCGCCGTGAGCATCTTCACCGCTTCACGGGTCACCGACCGACTGACCGCATATTCGTGCGCCAATTGCGCCTCGGTCGGAAACGGCTGCCGATCGTAGCTTCCCGTCACGATCTTGCGCCCCAGCGTATCGAGCATGCCGTAGGTGAGATTGCGGCCGAGCGCGTGGCGGGGCTCCATGGCGTCAACCCGCGAACAGGGTCGGTGCGATCCCGCGCGCACCCGATTCGACCTCGAACAGAGCCCCGGCCAGCGGGTCGCCTTCCAGGCCCACGGCGGCCGACGTCACGAACATCCGGTCCAGGCCAGCGCCGGCGAACGCACAACTCGTGATCTGAGCGGCGGGCAGCGCAATCGATCGATCGAGTCGCCCGTCCGGTGAGAAGCGGCTGACGCGGCTGCCGCCCCAATGAGCGATCCAAACGCCCCCGTCCGCGTCGGTACACATGCCGTCGGGATAACCCCAAGAGTCGTCGAATCGTAAGAAGACCCGCTTGTCGAGCAGAGCACCGTCTTCCGTCAGATCGAAGGCGAAGACCGTGCGGGCCAGGGAGTCGGTGTGGTAAACCGTGGTTCCATCGGGACTGAAGGTCGGGCCGTTGGTGACTCGGTAGCCGTCGTCGTGGCGCGTCCAGACCATGCGGCTGTCCAAGCAGTACAGCGCACCCGATGCCGCGATCTCGCGATCGTCCATGGTTCCCGCCCAGATCCGCCCCGCAGGGTCGACCTTGGCATCGTTCAGCCGGTTGCCGGGACGATCCGGCTCCGGATGGCCGATGCGGTCGATGTGCATGGTGTCGATGTCGAGCCGTGCGACGCCGCTCTTCAAGCCGATCATGAAGCGGTGGTCGTCGGCGCATTCAATCGCCCAGCCGATCTTCTCGGGCATGGCCCACGTCGAGACCACCCCGCTATCGAGATCGAGGCGCCTCAGTGCGGGAGCGAGAATATCCACCCAAAAAAGCGCGTCCCGACGCAGCGACCAGGCCGGACCTTCGCCAAGCAGATCGCGCGTCGCGCGGTCAATGACACGATACCCGCCGACGTCGCTCATCGGACACCTTGAGAGTGGATTTAAATGATAAGTCAGATAATATCAAGACCGCTCAAGCTCGCGTACTCAGACCGCTCATGACCCAGTTCGTGTCGTTCGTCGCCACGCTACTCGCCTTCGTCACGGCGGCGCCGGCCGCCGCCGTGCTCGACCTGCGCACGGACTCTCAAGTCCACCCCGTCGCCATCGATTCGGCTCATCCGCTGCTCAGCTGGCGCATCGATTCCGCCGTGCGCGGTTGCCGGCAGTCGGCATACCAAGTGCTCGTGGCCTCGAGCCTCGAGCTGCTGCGCGAAGATCATGGGGATGTCTGGGACAGCGGCAAGGTCGATTCCGCGGACAGCGTGCAGGTGCCCTACGGCGGCGCGCCGCTGACATCGCGTGTCGACTACTACTGGAAGGTTCGCATCTGGAGCTCCCGTGGCGGGGATTCCGCCTGGAGTGCCCCGGCGGCTTGGCGCATGGGGTTGATGTCGGGGCGTGACTGGACGGCGCAGTGGATCACGCCGTCGCGCTGGTATACGCAGCCCACGCTGCGCGCCCCGGGTTTGATCGTCACGCCCGGTGGCTGGGCCGACGTGGACTTGGGCGAGGTGCTGCCGATCGACTCGATCAAGCTCTACTTTGCCGAACTCGGCAGGCTTCCCAAACGATTCAAGATTCTCGGCGCCGATGATCTCGACTTCGCGAATCCTATCGTTCTCGTCGACCGATCCGCAGCCGATTACCAGCCTGACGGCAAGGGACCGCAGAAGTTCGCCGTCCACGGCATCAGGACGCGTCGGATCCGGCTCTGGGTCATCGATCCGGCCGCACGCGACGGCGCAACGGCGCAGCCGGTGCTGACGGCCCCGATCGAACCAGACGCGCTGCAGAGCGTGTCGATACGCCAGATGGAGGTGTTCTCGAACGGCCGCAACGTCGCCCTGATGCGCCCCACGCGCGAGCGGGGCACGCAGTGGAATACCGGTCACGCCACGGCCCTGGTGGATGGCATGCCTTCGGCGGGCGAGGGGGATTCCCTGCCCGCCGACGCGTGCCCGGTCGAAACCGCTCCGCTGTTGCGCAAAGCCTTCAGCGTGTCGCAGCCGGTGAGGCGCGCGACCGTCTATGTGGCGGCACTCGGCATGGCGGACGTGACCGTGAACGGGATCCGCGTCACCGATCAGGTATTGGGGCCTCCCTTCACCGATTACACGAAGCGCGTGGTCTACGTTACGCATGACGTGAGCAGGCTCGTCAAGCGCGGCGCGAACGTCATCGGCGTGACCCTGGGCAATGGATTCTTCAGTCCGCCGTTGCGTGGCTTCGGTGAACGCCATGGCGGCAATGGGCCGCCCAGAGTCCTGGTGCAAGCCGAGCTCGAGTTGGCGGACGGTACGCGTCAGGTCGTCGATTCCGATGAGTCCTGGCGATGGTCGCGCAGCGACATCGCGTACAACGATACATTTGGACAGTATGTCGAGAACCGCGCCGACTCGCAGCCGGGTTGGGACGCTCCGGGCTTCGACGACAGCCATTGGCACTCCGTTGCGGTCACCGCCTCGCTGGGCGGGAAGCTCGAGGCGCCCATGGGACCGCCGCTGCGCATCACGGGCGAGCTCAAACCCGACCGCGTCGACGGCAACCATGCGTACTTCAAGACCCTGAGTGCGGGCTGGCCGCAGGTCAAGATCGACGGCCGCGCGGGCCAGGAAATCACGCTCGTCGGGCATGCACCCTCCTATGACACGCCGCCAATGACATTCTCGCTCGCGGCCGACGGCCCCACGGTGCTCGAGCCGCGCTTCATGTATCTGTCCGGGCCGCTCGACCTCGAAGTGAAGGGCATGACCGGATCGCTCGGACCGGACGATGCCAAGATTGTCTTGGTGCATGCGGACGTCGAGCGCAAGAGCAGTTTCGAATCGTCGAATGCCTGGTTGAATGAACTGTACGACGTCGACTTACGCACCCAGCTGAATTACATCGGTGATCAGCCGATGGACCCGATGCGCGAGAAGCAGGGTTGGACCCAGGATGCGCAAAACATGTTCGAGACGGCCGCGTACCTCACGGACGCAGAGGGTCTGTATCGAAAGTGGTGGCATGATTTCGAGGACAATCAGGATGAATCCGGTTACTTGGGCTCGATCGCACCGCTCGTCGGCCGGCAGGCCTACGACTGGAACTCGCCCTGGTGGAGCGGCGTGATCGTCTTGCTGCCCTGGCAGCACTACCAGTTCTATGGCGATCGACGAATCCTCAAGGAGAGCTACGACGCCATGCGGCGGTACGTCGATTTCCTCGGTCGACTGACAGTCAGCGGCTCGGTGAGAAGTTGGGGTGACTATCCGTACTTGAATCTCGGCGATCCAGACGCTGCGGTGGCCCGTCAAGGCATCCTGAGCTGGTTGGGGGCCGGCGACTGGCACAATCCCCTCGGCGATTGCGACGCCGTCCCCGCGCCGCTGCTCGACATGCCCGCCTGGTCCTATTACGCCCGCATCGTGAGCCAGTCGGCGGCCATGCTCGGCAAGCGGCATGATGCGCAGCGCTATGCCGCCCTCGCGGCAACTATCAATGAGCGCTTCAATGCGAGGTATCTCGATTCGACCAGCGGCCTCTACGGCGGCCAGCCGGATGTCGAAACCACGCAGGCGTTGCCGCTGGCCTTGGATGTCGTGCCGCGGGATCTGCGCGCACTGACCCATGCACGATTGATCGACGCGATCCACGCCCGGCAAGATCATCAGAGCACCGGATTCGTCGGGTTGCCGTGGCTCCTGCACGTGTTGACGGATTTTCGCGATTCGGGCCTCGCCAACGAGATCGTGAATCAACGCGATTTTCCGGGCTGGAAAACCCTGATACAGAACGGGGTCTTCGCCGAGACCTGGGACGGCGGCAATGCGCAGATGCCCTCCTGCGGTGGGGCGATCGGACTCTGGCTGCATCAGGCCGTCCTCGGGATTCGTCCGGATCCCAGCGGTCCGGGCTTCGCAAAGTTCTTCATCGCCCCGCAGCCCGACCCGGCCACCGGCCTCACCTGGGCCCGCGGCAGTTTCGACTCGGCGTACGGGAAAATCATCAGTGATTGGAAAATCGAGCGGGGCAGGTTCACGCTCCGCGCCGTCATTCCCGCCAATAGCAGCGCGACGATCGAGATTCCCAACACGCGCGCAGAGACGGTCAGGGAGTCGGGAAAACCGGCGGGCAGAGCCGACGGCGTCAGGTTCCTACGCCAGGACGGCGACGTGGCGGAATTTGCGGTCGGCGCCGGGGACTATACGTTCACGGCGGATTGGAGATCTTAGGGGTCAGCTTTCGGACCACATCCGCATCAGATTGTTGCGGGCGACTTCGAAGCGCATGCGATTCTCCCAGCTCATGTGGGCACCCTCGAGCGCCGCGATGTCATTCAGTTCGTAGATCTGCGTGCGCTTGTATTCATCGGCGATGATGCTTTCGATGAACACGATGGAGACCAGTCGGCTTCCCTGGGTGACTTTGCTCACCTCATGCAGCTTCGTCGAGGGATACACGACGGCATCGCCGGCGGAGGCTTTGAACGTCACCTGACGGTTGCCGAGATACACCACCAATTCTCCGCCCTCGTAGGATTCGGGCTCCGCGATGAAAATCGTGGCGGAAAGATCGGTGCGCAGCAGCCCGCTCGGCGCGACCGGCAAGTAGGGCGAGTCCGGATGGGCGCCGTAGCTCATGCCGATGTCGTAGCGCGATAAGAGCGGCTCGGACAGACGCTTCGGAAACGCGAACTCGCGAAACTCGCGCGAGCGAGCGAGTGCGTCGGTAACGATCTTGACCGATTCGGCATAACGCAGATCCGCGCCCCGTGCCGCTTGTAGATTGTTCTTCGCCGGGTTGGTTTGATTCGACACCCGCCCATCGACGAATGGCATGGTTGCCGCCAGGGTGCGCATGCGCTCGACTTCGGTCGGCGTCAGCAACGACTTTATCTCTCGAAACATGGGTCCTCCCGCCAGCGCCCACCGACGCCGCCGCCATAAAATCTTGCGTGCATATTGACTGGAATTAATAAATTCTAGTAAACTTTACTGAAATATTAGTAGAATTCGCTGAAATATTCTAAATGCAGCGAATTAATGGTTAGGGCTGGATCAACCAACAATGGGGAAAAAACCATGAATCATTCCGACGCGTCGTCGCGTGTTTTGGCAAATGCCATCCGGTTGGCGCTTGCCGTGTCCGCTGGCGTCATGATGGCGCCGTCTCTGGGGCTGGCGCAGGTCGTGGCCGCGACCGATTCCAGTTCGGCGTCGGGCGGCGCGAACAGCAGTGATGAGTTACAGGAGGTGGTCGTCACCGGTATCCGAGCCAGTCTCGAGAACGCCCAGATCATCAAACGCGATTCCGGCGAAGTGGTCGAGGCGGTCACGATGGAAGACCTCGGCAAGTTCACGGACGTCTCCGTCTCCGACACGTTGACACGTGTTCCCGGCGTGCAAATCGATCGCGATGATCAGGGCATCTCGGGCGATCGCGCCAGCATTCGCGGTCTCGGGCCCTCCTATGTGCAGGTCACCGTCAATGGCCGCGTGCCATTGACCGGCGGTAGTGAAGGCATCAACGACTTCCGCCAGATCAACCTCGATATCGTGCCGACGCAAGTGCTGTCCGGCCTCTTGGTCTATAAGACGCCGAGCGCCGAATTGGTCGAGCCGGGCCTCGCCGGCGCCATCGAATTGCAAACGCTGCGGCCACTGGATTACAAGGCACCGAACGGCGAAAACTATTACGGCAGCGTCAGTATCGACGAGCAATACGACACGGAGGCGAAATCCGAGGCGCCGCGCTTCGGCGCCGTTCTCGGCGGCAAGCTGTTCGACGACACCGTGGGCGCTTACGCCTCCTTCTTCAAGACCGACCCCAAGATCCGCGTCGACGAAACCTTTGCACGATTCGAGACCGACAATCTGTCTTTCGATCCGGGCAACACGGGGCATGCGACCCAGGTCATCGATAATGTGGTCGTTCCCTCGCGTATCACCGAACAGGAGGGTCTCGGCGTCGATCATCGGCTGGGTTTGACGGGCGGCTTGCAGTACAAGCCCAACGAACACCTCGACGTGAACGTGGACTACGAGTTGATGCGCCGCGATAACGATCAGGACCAGGACTATGCCGATCTGTGGTTCAACGGCGGCGCCGGCGGTACCTCGATTTACAAGGCGGTCGCGCTACCCGGCGGCTTCACGTTGCAGGACGGGTATCTCACGGGTTTGAACACGAACAAGCTGTACTACCCGGGTTCGACGGCCGCGCCGACGCCGGAGTATCAGCCCTATCCGCTGTATTTCTTCAACGATCAACAGTCGACCGTGGGCGGCATCAACGTGGTCTATTCAGGTGATGGCTGGAAGGCGAAGTTCGATTGGGGCCATTCCACATCCGAGTTTCGTCAGGACCTGCGCGCCTTCATCGGTCAGGGCAACCTCGCCGAACCCGGCCTCGCCTTCGATGGCGCGACGACCATCCCGACCTTCACGGGCTTCACGAACAATGGCCAGCCGCCCGGCGCGGTGTTCGCCCTGTTCGAGAACGAGAATGTCTTCAAGTCGGACGATAACTCCTTCAAGCTCGATGTTCAGTTCGACGTCGATCCGTCGTGGATCTTGAAGGCCGGTGCTCGTTATCAGGTAACGGACCTCGATGTCGATGCGATTGAATATTTGCCGGGATTGGTATCCGCCATTCCGGGTGTGCCCGCCGCCAATCAGGCTGCCGTCACCGCGGCTCTCTATCCGGGCGGGAGCACCAATTTCATCAACTCATCATTCGGTATTCCGTTGCTCGCGCAGAGCTACGCCGCCGGTCAAGCCCTGTTTCCGGGCGCCATCCCGAACTATGCGTCGCCAAACGCGACCCCGAGTCCGTCGTCCGACTGGACCGCGTACGAGCGCACCTCGGCGTTCTACGTCCAAGGCGATTACAAGTCGGAGTTGTTCGGGGTGCCGGTCACGGGCAACGCCGGAGTCCGGGCCGTCTACACGAATCTCGAGTCCGGTGCCAATGAGTCGGTCACCACGCGCAGCTATATCGGCGCCCAACTGTCGTCGGTAGAACAGCCCATCGTGGAGACCAATAGCTATTGGCGGTACCTGCCCTCGGCCAACCTCAATTTCCATCTGCGGGAGGACTTGGATCTGCGCCTCGGAGCGGGTGAAGTCATGTCGCGTCCGGAATACAATCTGACGGCGCCGCAGAACTCCATCAGCCTCGCTCCGTCGGTCGGTGTCTACAGTGCAACACTCGGCGAGACGCAGCTCAAACCGATGACGGCCTGGGTCTTCGACATCACTACCGAGTACTACACGGCCAGTCATGGCGCCATCTACGGCAGCGTGTTTTACAAGAAGATCAAGGACTTCATCGTCGATGCCGCCAGCAACAACGTCTCCATACCGGGTTACACCCAACTCTTCGCCGTGTCCGGTCCGATCAATGCGCCGGGTGGCTTCGCAGAAGGCTTCGAGGCCGGCGTGAACCAGCCGTTTACCTGGCTGCCGTCGCCATTCGACGGCTTGGGGGTGCAGGGGAACTACACTTACGTGGATTCCGCCTTGCAATCCGCCGGTGTCACGCCGTTGGGCCCGGAAGCGCTCAACGGCGGATTCCCGGGCAGTTCGCGTGACAACTTGAACGGCGTGTTCTACTACGAGAAATATGGCGCGAGCGTGCGGCTTGCGGTGAACTATCGCAGCAACTATTTCGAGAACTTCGGTGGCAGCGGCGATCGCACGTTCGAGCCCACTTGGACGGCTGCCGCGACCCAGGTTGATCTCACGGCATCCTACGCGATCAACCGGCATCTCTCGGTGACGTTCACCGGTGTCAACCTCAATGGTGCGGAACGCCGTGACTACATCGAAAACACGAACGTGTTTCGCTCCTATGTGGAGCGCCCCACGACTTATATCGTCGGCGTGCGCGGGACGTTATAAGTGCGCGGGACGTTGTAAGGTCGAGGCGCCGACCGTTGGAGGCTGGCGCGACGGCTCCGCTCGAGGCGCATCAGGGACGCTTGCGCCTTGAGTGATCCCGTCATCGGCCGGGAGGCGTACGGGAAACTACCGGGCGGCGCCCGAGTGGAGCGCTTCTCGCTGCGCAATCGCCGCGGCATGGAAGCGGACATCCTGAATTACGGCGGAACCGTGACGCGCTTGACCGCGCCCGATGGCCACGGGCGTTATGCGGATGTCGTGCTGGGTCATGTTGCACTCGCCGATTACCTCAACAATTCGCAGTACTTTGGCTGTCTCATCGGCCGTCATGCGAATCGGATTCGCGATGCGCAGCTCATGCTCGACGGCGTTCGGTATAGCCTGGGCAGCAACGCCGGCGGTCATTCTCTGCATGGCGGCATTCGCGGTTTCGACAAGGTTCTGTGGCGCGTCAGCGACGCGGCGGTGACCGCGGCAGGTCCGCGACTGAGGCTCGACTATGTCAGCCCCGACGGCGAGGAGGGGTATCCCGGTACGCTCTCGGTGACTGCCGAGTACACCCTCACGGAGGATGACAGTCTGCGCCTGGACTTCACGGCGACCACGGACGCACTGACCGTCGTGAACCTCACGCAGCACAGCTATTTCAATCTCGGCGGGACCGCGGATGTGCTCGGGCACGTGCTAACAATCCCGGCGCAGCGGTTCACCGTCACCGATGAGACTCAAATCCCAACCGGCGAATTGCGCGCCGTTGCGGGCGGCCCATTCGATTTCCGCCAGCCGACCCCGATCGGGGAACGGATCGGCGCGGATGATGCGCAACTGCGGATCGGCAATGGGTACGATCACAACTGGGTGATCGATAAGGCAGAGGGCGCGCTCGGACTCGTGGCGTCCGTGTTCGAACCCGTTTCGGGTCGACGGCTGGACGTGCTCTCGACCGCGCCGGGATTACAGTTCTATTCCGGCAACTCCCTCGACGGCAGCCTGCGCGGCAAAGACGGCCGCGCGTATGATTTTCGCTCAGGCTTCTGCCTCGAGCCGCAAGGATTTCCCGACGCGCCCAATCAACCCGCCTTCCCGTCGGTGCTGTTACGCCCGGGCGAGGTCTACCGTAGCACGATCATCCACCGACTAAGCGGTGGCCGAGGCTGAGGGCTTTGCCATGAGCAGCCCATACAGCGCCAAGACGGTGAAACACCCCGCGGGCACGTACAGTGCCATACGAATGCGGTGGGTATCATCGGAAACGAGACCCATCAGCGGCGTGAGGACCGCGCCGCCAATGATGCTCATGACGAGCAGCGAGGATGCGGATTTCGTGAGCCGTCCAAGCCCTTCGAGCGAGACGGCGAAGATCGTCGGGTACATCACGGACATGAATAGCGAGGTGCCGACCAAACACCAGAGCCCGACCTCCCCGCCCAAGGCTCCCGCCGCGAGCGACAGCGCGATGTTCAGCACGGCGAAGCTCGTGAATATCCGAATCGGTGAGACGAAGCGCATGAGCGTCGTGCCGGCGAATCGACCGATCGTGAACGCGACATAGTTGTAGATCAAAAACACGACAGCCGCCTTGTCGGTCCGACCCGTCTCCGCTTCCGCATACTTGATCGTGTAACTCCACACCCCGACCTGGGCGCCCACATAAAAGAATTGGGCCGCCACCCCGAGCAGGAAGCGTTTCTTCGAGAACAGCGCGGCCACGGAGTTCATGAAGGGAGGTTCGTCGCCGCCGGCGCCCTCGGTCGTCGCGGTGGGGAAGCGGGTGAGCAAGATCCACAAGGTCAACAGCAGGACGACTCCGCCGATGACGAGGTAGGGGAGTTGCACCGCCTGTGTCTCACGGATATGAAAGGCCTCACGCGCCAGCGCTGTGCCGTCGATCGCTCGCGCTTGAGCGAGCTCGATGCCGGACAGAATGAAGCGCTGACCGATCCAAATGCCGACGAGACATCCCAGCGGATTGAAGGCTTGAGCGAAATTGAGCCGCAGCGCGGCGCGGCGTGGATCCCCGAGGATGGTCATCAGCGGGTTGGCCGAGGTTTCCAGGAATGCCAGCCCGGACGCCAGTATGAACAACGCGGCGAGAAACGGGGTATAACGCAGCAGGGCGGCGGCAGGATAGAAGGCGAAGGCGCCCAGCGCGAACAGCGTCAAGCCTAAGACGATGGCGAATTTATAGCCGAGACGCTGCATGATGGCGGCGGCAGGAATCGCGAAGCAGAAGTATCCGGCGTAAAAAGCCGACTGCACCAAACCGGATTCGAGATCCGATAGCTCGAACGATTTCTTGAATTGGGGGATCAGAATATCGTTCAGCGCGTTTGCCATTCCCCAGAAGAAGAACAGACTCGTGATGAGCATCGATGCGATGACGCTCGAGCGCGCCTCTGCTTGGTTGGCCGTTTGTATCGTCATTGTTTAGTCATCTCCCAAGCTCGCTGCGCAGCCGATTGAAATATTAAACAATTTAATTGATATGTCTATCTACGGGGTGACCGTGATCGGTCGTTCCCGTTGGTTTCTCTGGATTCGAAGATGGAGGGCACCCTGCCATTTTTTCTCCTGAAATGCAGCTACCAGGTCGGGCAGTTTGTCGATCTTGGAAACCGGCGCGGTGCCCTGGTCGTTCTCGACACCGATGACGACGTCGCCGGCCTCGAGGCCGCCGAGCGCGGCGGGTGATCCCGCATCGACGCTCAAGATCAGCACGCCGTTGGCCTCGCCCAAGCCTGCGGCGGATAGTTCGCCGAGAGTTTCCACCGATTTCACCTTGGCGCCCAGAAACAGGGCCGTGGCGCCGCGTGGAAATGTCGCACTGATCAAAGCCGGAATGGGGGCCTCTCGGGCGCGTCGGCGCAGACGAGGCGAGGTGACGCCGAAGTCCATCGCAAGGTTCTGAAACCCGATCGCGCGCGTTTGGGCGTCGCTCTGCACCCGGAAGTCGCCGGTCGCGGCGGACACGAACCGCAGCGGACCTGCCATCGAGTGTGCGTCGGTGCCCCCGGCCTGTGCCTCCTTAAGACCCGCGCGGGTCGTGAACAGGTTTCGATCCACGCTCTTGCCCCAATGCGCCATCAGTATCGGCTGATACGGGGACATGACGATGTTGCGTTCGAACACATCGTTGCTATTCGCCAACCAGACATGGGGATGAAAGCTATTGTTGATGATCAGATTGTTGTACACGACCCGCGCATACCCTTCCCTCAATTTGAGGCCGCCGGACAGCAGCAGGTTGTCGTAGATTCGATAATTCGTCGCACCATCGTCGAGATCGATGTCCCAGCCGTGGTCCGACTGGAAGCGGTTATCGCGGATGACCGTCGGCGCCTTGGCGTCGAGAAAAGGCAGTCTCGGATCGCTCGCCACGACTTTGTCGATGTCGGCCCGGTCGGTCCGCCAGTAACGATCCCGCCCCCAGGCATTGAAGGCACCGTGGTCCGAGGTGAGCAGCACCGTCTCGAAGACGTCGTTATGATCGATCGTATGGCCGCCCCAGGTCCCATCGCCGATGTTGATGCCCGCACGCGGCACGGAATAAATGGTGTTGTGGGAAATCGTGATCTGCATGGACATCGACACCTCGACGCCGGCCGCCTGCAGATCGCTCGTGCCGATGTCATGAATCAAATTATCGGTGGCGTCACAGTTCTGCGGATAGTCGTCGGATGCCGGTCCGGGTGTCCGGTCGAGCCGGTCGAGAGGGGTCGACTCGTAGGGGTCGAACAGTGGGTCGCGGACGGCTCGAGCCGACCCCACGAAGCTGATCGCCGTGCCCCCCAGGTTGCGGAAGGAGTTGCCTCGCACGCGGATGTTGCGTGCATAGCCGCTCACGAAGACGCCCTGACCACCGAGATCGTGGAAATCGGAGTCCCTGATCTCGACGTTCGCGGCATCCTCGATGAAGACCGCACCGTTGCGCGCAATCTTCCAGTCGCTGCGCAATAAAGGCTCCGATGCGTCGAACAGGGTGTCCCGGGCGCGATCGAACACGAGCCCGGACACCCAAAAATCGTGAGCCGGTCGATCGACGGTCCCGACGAAACGCAGCAGCGAGTTCGCCGTCGTGATCTCGATGCTCGAGCGGCGCAGATCGACGTCGGCTTCCGGCTTGTAGTACAGCAACCGCTGACGCCGATCGAAGAACCACTCGCCGGGTGAATCCAATTCCTCGAACAAACCTTCCACCATGCGAAAGAGGGGATGCGGGCCGTCGTTGGGGGGCGTTGCGCGATTATTTGCCAAGGCTTCCCCGAGCCGGACGGTACCGTCGGGGTTCAAGCCTTCGATGCGGAACGCGACACCACCCCAGCGGGCGGTGTGCAGCGCTCTCACGTCCCCGTCCTCGGGGTGCCGCCAATGCGCTGCGCGGCTGACGGACAGTGCATCCGCGGAGTATCCCTCGAGCGGCAGGATGCGGGGGTCGGCATTGGGGTATCTCGCGAGGATCTCGCGTCGACCGTTCACCCAGAGCTGGTCGAATCCGTCCGTGTCGACCGGTGCGAACCAGATGCCGTTCCTGAGCGGCTTCCACACCGGAACAAGGGGGGTTGCACCGCGCAGCTCCGGGTGAGTGCCCGCCTTGGCGGAAACCCGCGTCGGGTGCTCCGGCGTGCCCGACAGGTCGGGTCCGAACTCGACCGGTGCCTTGAGATACTGTACACCCGCAGCAAGCTCGAAACTCAAGCTGGCCGACGGATCCCTTTGTCGGATCGTGCGCGCGAAATCGACCGCCGCGTTCAGCGACACGAAATGGTAGCGCCGGTGCCCGTCATGCGCGCCGATGTCGAGCGTGACGGCACGCGGGGCCGAACCCCCGCTCGCGCGAGGCGAACCGGCGGCATGAGCGGTCAGGCTCGTCGCCGCGAGCAGGGCAACGACAAGCTGCATGACCGGTCGGTCTCGCACCGTCCGTCGTGCCTCAGGCCCGTTGATCGCTGGTCAGCAGGCCGCCCGAAATCACGTTGGCGGTGTGCACGAGATACTCGGTCGAATCGTTCAATGATCTGACCGGCGACGTCGAATCCAGGAATGGGACCGTCAGGGCGGCCGCCGCAATATCGTCGCGCAGGATGGGCGCCGAGAGGTCGGTGACACCGGCGACGAATTCGCTCCGCTGTTGGCCGTGCCCGCGCTGGCGAATCCGGTCGGCCTTGGCACGAAATTCGGCCAGTTCCGCATTGCCCGGCCGCGGTCGTAGCTGCGCCTCCCAGCGCCGGCGGATGACCTCGGGTTGAAACGCGTAGAGCAGGGCGCCGGAGAGCGTGTGAGTCAGGGGGCGCCGGTAGCCGATGCGGACCGAGAACCCGATCAGTTCGCTCGACTCCATGCGGGCCACGACCACGATCTGACCGACGGAATGCACCGCCAGGTGGCAGGACTGGCCGATGTCGAGCGAGAGCCTGCGCATGGGGGGTAACGCGGTCTCGATCAATGTCTTCACGGCGGGCTGAATCATTCCCAGGGAGAACAGGCGCCCGGAGAGGCGATAGCCGCCCGACTCGGAAACCTGCTCGACGAAGCCACGCCGGTCCAAGACTTGAATCATGCGAAACAGCTCGCCGGTGGAGCGTTCGAGTTTCTCGGCGATCATCGACACGGTCAGAGGATCGGGCTCAGCCACCAACAGCTCCAGGATGTCCAAGCCCTTCTCGAGCGCCGGAGCGCGATAGCGGACGGAGTCCGCAGCCCTCATGAGCTCTGCGATCCGCTGTGCTCGGCAAGATGAAAGATGCGTTCGAGCGGCGACCACTTCTCCCCCGGCGCTGCACCCCGCAGCCGCTTTTGGAAGCGATCCATCAAGAGTTCCCAGCGCGCATTGTCGGCATTCAGGGAGTCATTTGCGACGGTGCGCGGGAAGTCCTCCGACGCCTCGAGGATCATGAACAAGCGGTCCCCCCGATGCCAGATCTCCAAGGCCTCGATGCCCTGAGCGCGAATGTGATCGATGACGGTGGGCCAAACGGCGCCCGGCTCGTGCATCCGCAGATACTCCTCGATCAGGGCCCGATCATCGACCAAATCCAGGGCGAAGCATAAACGATGGCTCATGATCACTCCGTCCGCGGCAGGCTATGCAGGTTCTACACTGGACAAACGCGATGATACCTATAAAATCACATTTCACCAGCAAAACGCGTCGGCATGGCGACCCGAGCGCGGCGAGACCGCCTTGACGTGACAGCACTCGATGGGAAGCCATGGCCAATGTCTGATTCGAAACTATTGCGCTTGGATCCGCTCGATAATGTCCTGGTGACGATTCAAACCCTGGAGGCAGGCGATCGCGTGATCATCGAGGGCCGGCAGATCACGGTGCCGCAGAGGCTCACGCTTGGTCACAAACTGGCGGCCCGCGATATCCGTACCGGGGAGAAGATCCTGAAGTACCACATGCCGATCGGATCTGCGACTCGCGACATCACCGCCGGCGAGCACGTGCACGTGCACAACATGAAAAGCGACTATATCGACACCGTGGAAATGCTGGCGCGGCACTCTTTGGGAAGGTCACCATGATCATCACCGAGCATGCCTACCTGCGCTCCGATGGGCGCAAGGGGATTCGCAACCACCTGGTCGTGGCCTACCTGGTCGAATGCGCCCACCACGTCGCGCGTGAAATCGTCTACCCCTACCGTGAGTCCGGGGTCGAGCTCATCGGTTTCGGCGGCTGCTACCCGAACGCCTATGCCGCGAAGATGATGCAGCAACTGTGCACGCATCCGAACGTGGGCGGCGTGCTGCTGCTGTCGCTGGGATGCGAGAGCTTCAAACGGACCGAACTCGCCGACGCGGTGGCCGCTTCCGGCAGGCCGGTCGAGACTCTGGTCATTCAACAGAGCGGCGGTACGCGCAAGACCATCGAGCAGGGCCGGGCGCTCGTGCAGCAGCTTCTTGCCCGCATCGCCGATGTGCCGCGTGCGCCGCTCGAGATGCGCGAGTTCATCGTCGGCACGATCTGCGGCGGCAGCGATGCGACCAGCGGCATCACCGCGAACCCCGGCGTCGGCCGCGCCTTCGACCGCCTGGTGCGGGAGGGCGCCAGCGCCATCTTCGAGGAGACGAGCGAGTTGATCGGCTGTGAGGCCATCATGGCCGAACGCGCGGTGACCCCGGAACTCGGCGCCCTGCTGGGAACTGCCGTCGCCAAGGCGGCCGCCTATCACCGGGTGCTGGGTCACGGCAGCTTCGCCACCGGCAATGCCGAGGGCGGCCTCACGACCCAGGAGGAGAAGAGCATGGGCGCGTATGCCAAGAGTGGCGCCTCGCGGATTTCCGGGCTCTTGAAGCCCGGGGACGTACCACCGGCCGGGGGTCTTTATCTGCTCGATGTCGTGCCCGACGGCGAAGTCCGCTTCGGATTCCCCAATATCAACGATAACGCGGAGATCGCGGAGCTGATCGCCTGCGGCTCGCACGTCATTCTGTTCACCACCGGTCGAGGCTCCGTCGTCGGGTCGGCGATCTCGCCCGTCATCAAGGTCTGCGCGAATCCGGAGACCTATCGGCGCATGAGCGACGACATGGATGTGGATGCCGGCAAGATCCTCGAGGGACGGGGAACCTTGGACTCGGTCGGCGGCGAGATTTTCGACTTGTCGCTGGCGGTCGCGCGGGGTGAGAAGTCGAAGTCCGAGGCGCTGATGCACCAGGAATTCGTGCTGACCTACAAGACTTTCGAGCCGATCGGGCCGTCTTGTCTGCCGCGCGTTTGAGCATGGGCTCGAGCGCGCGCGGTCGAGCGGAGCTGTTCCGGCGACCGCAGGCTCAAGCGTCGGGATAGGGCCAGCTCGCGCGGGTGAACACGCCGCCGTCGACCCACAAGGTTTGTCCCGTCACGAAGGCGGCCGCGGGACTCGCGAAGAACAGCACGACCCCGGCCACGTCGGCGGGCGTGCCGACCCGGCGTAGCGGCGTCAGGGGCGACCAGGCGGCGGCATAGTCGGGCGCCTCCACGGCGGTGCGGTCGGTTGCGATGGCGCCGGGCGCCACGCAATTGACGGTGATGCCGAACGGACCCAATTCCACCGCCGCGACCTTGGTGAGCTGCTCGATCCCGCCCTTCGAGGCGGTGTAGTCGACCAGCCGGGGGAAGGCGAGCTTGTTGCAACCGGAGCCGATGTTGACGATCGCGCCCCCGCGACCTCCCTCCTTCATCAATCGGGCCGCCGCTTGGGTGTTCAAGAAGCAGCCTTTGAGGTTGGTGCGGATCACATCGTCCCATCGGTCCTCGGGCAGATCGAGCAGCGCGGACCAGGTCTGCACGCCCGCGTTGTTGACCAGCAGGGCGGGCGCGCCGCCATGCCAGTCAGCGGCCGTGGCAAAAAAAGCATCGACGTCCGCCTTGATGCCCACATCGCATTCCTGGGCCAGCACCCGGACTCCGGCGGCGGCGAGTTCGCCGTGCAAAGTGTCCGCGGCCGGGCGCGAGGCTCGATAGCTGAAGGCGACCGAGTAGCCGGCCTGCGCCAGCGTTGCAACGAGGTGGCGGCCGATTCCGGTGCTGCCGCCGGTCACGATCGCCAAAGGGGAACTCATCGGCTGGCCGCTCCAGGGGTGTCTGGTTGATTTATCATATATATCTTACTCTAGCTGAAACCTGCATCGGCAGAATTTTCTCAGGAACCCCCTCATGACGACTCCGCCCACCACGACGTCTGCGCGCAGACTCCGCTCGCGTGAATGGTTCGATCGACCCGACCGGCCGGACATGACCGCGCT